>Ga0116228_10005405_pt1 | contig 11393 bp, 5 predicted proteins | sample S1TSphfallax_2_FD_89694 | JGI IMG/M metagenome (GOLD analysis project Ga0116228, IMG submission 89694) | Host-associated microbial communities from peat moss isolated from Minnesota, USA - S1T2_Fc - Sphagnum fallax MG | ecosystem: Host-associated > Plants > Peat moss > Unclassified | place: USA...
AAAAAAAAAAAAAAAAAAAAAAAATAATATAATAAAAAAAAAAAAAAAAAAAAAAAAAAAAAAAAAAAAAAAAAAAAAAAAAAAAAAAAAAGAAAAAAAAAAAGAGGGAGAAGGTGAGATGCGTATAAAACCAAAAAAAAAAAGGGAAATTAAAATTTTAAAACCCCACAAAAACCAATGTTAACAAAACCAAGAAATAAATAGGAAATAAATAGAAAAAAAAATTAAATGGCACAAAAGTTTTTAACAATATATATAACCAGAATTTTTTAAATTATTGAAAATAAAATATAAAAAGAAGGGAAAAAAACATTCAAAATTAAAATGCCAAAAAAATAGTATTAAAAAAACCAACCAAAAAACATGAAAGGAAAAACTAAAAGCAAAAAATAAATAAGATAAACAAGTAAAAGAAAAAATTAATTAATCAAAAGATTTTAATGAAGGCACCAAACCTTTCTTGCAATTGAAAACTCATGGCCATGGCAACAAACCTCTGCTACCATTGTTGGTTGGTAGGGCAAGACTACAAGAAACTAACCCCTTATAAATGCTTTTCATGTTGCTTTTCCTTTTTGCCCTTCTCCTCCCTTTTTGTTACTCTTGTTCTCTTTTTTTATCTTTGTTTCTCTCCTTTTTTTTATTGTTCTTCTTATCCTCTTCCACAACTCCACACACACACACAAACAAAACAAAACCAAAGAAACAACAAAAGTCGCAAATAAATACACAAAATAAAGAAACAAAAAAACCTCAAACAAAGCCACAAAAAATATAAAATAATAAGAAGAAACAAAGAAAGAAAAATGAAGAGGTCCCAAATTATTATTTTTAAGTTATGAATGTGAAAACAAAGGGAAAAAGGAAGGAAGAGAAAAGCAGGCAATAAAGAGTAGGTAAGGAGGGGGTGGACGAAAAAATAATAATAATAATAATCGTTGAAAGTCAAGGTGTGTGAGGGGAAAAAAAAAACCTAGAACCGTGTCCTAAGGTTGGGTTGAAACATCCATTAGTCAATTTATTGGAACAGATCTAATTTCCCCATTGAAAAGATTTCTAGGAAGGATAAGTTATCATTTGTTGAATACAAAACATTTTTCTTTGAGACATTTAACCTCATTGTGTGAAAGATTGGTCCCTTCTTACACAAGCCAAATAAAATGAACTGCTTGTTAATCAATTGCATATTTACATTTTGTACCTCCCACATAACAATTCATGTCATAATTTACACAAAACCAAAACTTGTGAAGCTTAAAGGTAGTGATTATGAATTGAAAGGACAAACCAAAATACATAGGGGTAAAAACACTAATGGAATTAAACTTGGTAATTATCCTTGTGGTACAACAATGAGTGGTGGTTTTTTACAATGTTGAACATAAAACATGCAAGGTAGGGAACATCATTTTATATGCCACATTCCATCTCTACGTGTAATATATCCACATGTTGATGCTAATTAAGTCGTTCAATATGCACATGCGATTTACCAATTTGGGTGTCAACACATGGGCAAAAGAAATTAACATAACCATGTTAATGTGAATCCCCATATGATCTTGGAAGTAAGTATAGCTTTTGCTTGTAGTAGCCAAAGATTTCCTCCCCTACTAGGTGTGTAATTATAGTTTTGAAAAATGAACTCAAAGCATATTTCAAAATTCCAAACCCACAAGTTGTTTCAGATCACCAAATTGGGTTGATTTACATATGAAAAGTTCATTCATATCAGGCCTTTACCCTAATATGCCACCTTTCTTAACAAGTAATACAACGTTGACTGTTTAAAAGTTCATACATAATCATTAGAAGTCATTGTGTACATTCAAGTTCCATTTTTCCCCAATTGTTGAAGTCATATGTTATGCATTTTTTTGAGAGGTTACAAGTGCGCATGTCCATAAGCTCCTTTGCAGATAATTTCTACAAGATAAAACATATGTTTGTTAACATCAATTTGAAACAAGTTTTAGCATATTGAAAAATGACATTCAATTAGAATGGGATGGCAATGACAAAAGAGGGATGGAAGGTTACATGTATCATGAAGTCTCCCAACTCTTTCACATGAAAATGCCAAAAATTGAATTAATTTTCTTGCTTTTGAAGCCCAACTACATCCGTTGCCCTAGAGGAATACCATTAGCATCAAACAACAACATAACATGCATAAGTTTTTTCCAATGAAACAACATTCTTGTAATCATAACACAATGTTTTGTGTTGTTAATGCATTCTAATTTTGTTTGTTGTTTCATGTGTGTATCCATGGATCAAGTCCAATGAAATAACATGTGTGTTCCCTGTCAACTTGCATTCCAATTTGCTTAAGCACTATTGGCCATGGAACCCTTGAAGTTTAGATTAGGAACACCTTTCTTCAACATCACCTTGTTCAATTTACACCACATTACACATTGAGCCTTTGTGTCTACTAATTGCATGTCATAAATTGTAATCGTCATAACTTTACAATAGAGTAGATTGTATACATGGCATGCAAGGGTCATTTGGTCTTGGACATGTTTAACACAATCAAACATGATCCAAGTTGTTTGGAGGTCACCACTAGGTTACATTTGCTTCACCAAGTCAAATCCATACCCCTCCCCATACATAAACATTTTGAAAAAGAACATTTTTTTCCCAAATTGCAATCTTGGAAAACAACTATTTTAGATGTAATCATAACCACTATTGGCCTTGAAAGCCATAATGATAAAGACGTACCCTTTATTACTTAGACGATGTTTGTAGGATGTAACCAAGTTCTAGATATTGGTAGAACACATGATTGTGAACTTGTCCATCATTTCATGTAATTTCATTCCTTTAATAAGTTCCACCAAACCCTTACCATCTTTGTTGATTACATGTTCAAAAAAAAAAAATTGATTTACAACCAATGCAATTGTGAATGGTGTACTTGATGAGGAATGAGATACTTTGTCATAGATTAAAGCTTTCATTTGTTCGACATCTTTGTATTTCCCTTTAGTGATAAAATGTTAATGTGTACTTAAATGAATTATTATTCGAGTTAAATTCACATGCTTATGCACCACATAATACATGTGAACTACTCATTATTTGACATAGAACATAATGACATTACAAATTTTGCAAAAGGGTGGACTAGGTGTCACGAATGCCAACACCATGGAGTTCATTCATATGAATGTTCATCCATGACTTTTATTTAATTTGTACCCAACTTTTAGTTTAATTATAATTCATTATTAATTTATTTATAATTAGTGTTTAGTTAATTTTCAATTAGATTCAAATACTCACTTGTAGTTTTTTTTAATTCATTTTTAATTAACTTTTAATTAACTTTTTGTTCAATTTTAATTATTTTTAGTTAACTCATACTTCAATATTAGTTTCCAAATGGATGGACATCGATCACACATGGGTGCACATGGGTCACACATGGGTGAACATGGACGACATGTAGGTTGGAATTTTTTTGAAAAGTTTTTTGAGCTAGGTGCTTAATGGGTATAAATAAAAGTAAAATTGCACCTTACATTTAGTCTATTCAACACGAGTTTTAAATACGTATTTTTATCTTGATTTTGTTTTGAATCCCACAAAACTTTCAATTTATATTGCCATAAGTTATTGTTAGTTATTATATTACAGGCTATTATTGGCCACATAATGAGAAATTTTGTCCATCAAAATCACATTGCCCTGCAAGTAGAACTATAAATAAACTCATATACAACTATTGAACAACTACCCCTTAGGTATTATAACTAATATGCAATTATCCCTTTGGAAATACGGGAGCTAATAAATAGATAAACATGTTAGAAAATCAATTAGTTGTATTATAATTGTAAATGACTTGAAATGGGTCTTTTATATGATAATTTGTATATAATGTATATACATCTATAGTCAACCATGTTTGACTTTTGCAGGAGTTCCGATATAATTTCATGTGATAACTATTTTAGAATTCTTGTAAATGTGCCACTAATGCAACAATTATGTTGCAATTAGTTATCTTTTCCATTTTGAGTGATTTAAAATGTTATAAAACAACCTTTTCAAGCTTTACAATTCATCTTTGAAATGCAAAGCAAAGCGTTCAGCCAAAAAAAAGTTATAAGGAAAATATGTTTTTGCAATTAACAAAATGTGTTTTTTTCATTTTTTTTCATTTGGACCACTCCTACATTCAAACCTTGTAACTTTCTTATTTCTTATTCATTTTGAATGATTTAACGTGTTATAGGAGTGTCACCTAAAGTTCTACAAGTCATATTTGAATTTTAATAGCAACAAAAAAACATACAAGGAAGTTTTTGGGTGTTCAAGAATCGACCTTTATAGCATTTAGTGGTTTGTTTTTTTGAGCTTTTGACCCCCTCTACTTTGGGGGGCCATAACTTTTTCAATTCTCTTCCATTTTTTATGATTTTTAATGTGCCATATGTGCCAATAGGAGGAGTTCTATTTTTTTTTGGAAACCAAAAAAATAGGGCCCTCCCTTTGGATCTTGCTTGCCTTGAATGTTTAAGTGTTTAATCACATGTCGGTTTACCCTTTGTTGTTCCAACTCAATTTGCAACTAAAAACCAACTTGAGGATTTAACCCATATGCATTGTCTTTGAATCCCATGTCACAAACTATATAAAAAAAATGTCTTCTCTTAGTTTTTACATTAAAATACACATGCCATTTTGGGATGAGTTCAAAAAGCTTAACTTTAGGTAAAATAAATAATAAAAAATATGTATTTACATGACCATTATTTAAGTCATCAAGTCTTGTATTTTCTTACCTATTTGTCTACCTACGTAAGTAAATAGGTCCTAGTTTTTTACCTACCTATGTAGGTAGGTAAGTAAGTAGGTATCTAGTGTAAGTATGTCAGTCCTAGGACGTACTAACCTACCTACCTATGACTGTGTATCGACCTACTTAACTATTAAAATGCATTATTTATTTTTATTTTTTTTCAAATTTTAATTAATATGCCATGTGGAAATGTTTTATTAAGCCACATGTCATTACATTAGACCGTCAATAATCATAATAAATGTTGGAGATCAATATTTCAAAAATCATTTTAAATCCAAAAATCTTCATAGTGCCACATGTTAAGTTTTAATGGATGGATGAAAATTATTAATGTCAACATGACATCATGGCTGTAATTGTAATGGGGTTGCATAGTAGTTGAAAATGTGTGGTTTCGACATAGTTGTAATTGAATCGCAATGAGTTGCACCATATATATAATGAGTTGCAATTCTACAACCCATGCAATTTGTTTGATAACATTCACAACGTAAAAATATTGTGAGTTGCAAGTGGTCATTGCAACTCAAAAATTGGGTTGTAAGGCCAATTGTAAAACACCCATTTTTTCTCATAATGCCATTCCAAATTATTTTACCATTGGTTTTTGTTGGCTTTTATTATAGGCTATTTTTCGTTATTTTATCGTAGGTTATTATTGATTATTTTAAGTTATTTTACCTTAAGTTATTATTGGCTATTGTATCATAGGCCATTATTGGCTATTGTAGGTTATTTTACCATTGGTTATTTTATTATATGTTATTGTTGTTTATTATATATTATTTTATCAGAGGTTATTTTTGGGTATTCTATCAGAGGCTATTGTTGGTTATTCTATCATTGGCTATTTTAGGTTAGTTTACCATAGGTTATTTTTGGCTACTATATCATAAGTTATTCTTGGTTATTTTATGGTAAGGTATTCCTGGCTATTTTAGGCTATTTTACCTTAGGTTATTCATGGCTATTCTATCATATGTTATTGTTGGTTATTATAGATTACTTTACCATAAACTATTATTTGTTATTATATCATAAGTTATTTTATTTTAAATTAAATTTGGTTACTATATCCCAAACAATTGTTGGCTAACATAGGTTATTTTAATTAAAGCTATTTAAATTTTTTGATTATTGGTTATTATCATTGACTATTTTAGGTTATTTATCATAGGATATTGTTAGCTATTTTAGGCTATACATTATATGTTATAGTTGGTTATTTTATCGAGGCTATTGTTGTTTATTTTAACTTATTCACCATATGTTTTTTTTGGTTGTTTTTATCATAGGTTATTGTTAGTTATTCAATGTAACTTATCATAGGTTATTATTGGTTATTATAAGTTATTTATCACAAGTTAATTTTGAGTAGTTTATTCTATCTTAATTTATTATTGGTTATTCTACCATAACCCATTTTTGGTTATTTTGAGTTATTTTACTAAGGCTATTATTGGTTATTTTAGATTATTCTACATTAGGTTATTGCACCTTAAATTGATATTTTATTTTATTTTATAAGTTATTAAATTCAATATTAATCTATTTGAATTTATTATATTTTAGGATAAAATAATTTATAGTAAAATAAAATTAAATGGCCTTGAATAACCTAATGTATAACCTATAGTTATTTAAATAATTTAATTTTAAGTAATTTAACGGAAAAAAAATAAAATAAACTAGGATACTTTAAAATAAAATAATTTATAATAGCTTATAAGAATGTAGGGTATAACTTGTAATAACTAAATTAGCCTAAAATAATATAGGATATAACTTAAAATAATTTAAAATGTTTAAAACAAAAACATCAACATAAACCTCTTTAGCATAATAAATTATAATAGTGAATTATGTCAATTAGTAGGGAAATATGATGTTTATATAATGACCTTATAGTGAAATAACTTTAATTAGGGTGAAATCATTAAGGTGGACTGAACATATTTCAATTAAATTTTTTAATAATGATTTAAGTTAGTGAATTACACCCCACTTTTGTATTAGTGCAAAATTATATTTTGTCACGTCATGTATTTAGAACATATAAAATGCATGATATGGATTCTTAAAAAATCAAATAGAAATAATTTTGAAATATTAAAAAAATGTTGCCATGTGGTAACACATCATCTGTTGTTAGGGTGACCAAATTTATTGCATGGCAAATCACAAATAACAATATGTATATAATAAATTAAAGGATGAAACCATATATTAAATTATTGTTTACATGCACAATACATGTCATTTGCAACTATTGTTTTATGTGACTTGTATAACATGACTAAAATGATTTTTGTTGTAAATGTCATTTATGACTGAAAATTAGTCACAAATATCGATTTGAAAAAACCTTTTTTTACTAATGACAAAACCATGGACCATGGTGACAAAGCAACCCCATTATGTTAATCATGTGAAAAATAATGTTGAAAAGAAGAAGAGATTGATTACATGTGACCATGCAATTGTAGATGACATCATTGACATTTCAAATTCCATTAGAGATTTTGAAAAACTAAAGTTATAAATGACAAAAATGATCACATCACAAATTTTTAAAAGTGAAAAACAAGGTAGTAAAATGGTTTTACAAGGCCAATTACAAAATCTAGCATTATTTGCAACAATCTTCAAAGCAAAATGGCCTTCTAGATCTTTTACTTAGGTTGCTCCAATTAGTTTGTTACAATTAATTAGATTGGATTTGGATTTGTTTTGGTTTGAATTTGAGTTTGATTTGGATTTTATTTGAATGAATTTTCATGATGGATTTGAATAATTTTGGATATGGATTGAGTTTCATAATTTTGTTTGAATTTGTTTGGAATCTTGAAATTGGATTGAAAATTGAAAATATTTTTTTGGCAATTGGGTTGGAATTTGAAACTAGAATTGAATCAATCTTCAATTTGGATTTGGATTCAATTGAATTATATTTGTAGTTGTATGTTTAATTGGATTGGAATTGGATATGGATTTGAAATTGGTTCATGGATATTGGAATCGTATTTGAATTTGTTAATATGTGGAAAGCGGAGTGGAATAAAATTGGACAATGGAATTGATTTGATTTGTAGTGGTATTGGATTTCATTCCTTGCATATTAAATAAATTTTGAGATTGATTCTTTTTGTGAAACAAAATATAATTTTCATGTCATTATTCACCATTTGGGTCTTCAATGATTTCAATTGATTTCTCTTTCAACCTTTCTCCCTCAACCTTTAGATGTTTTCCCTCTTTAATAATAAAAGGTTTCACATTACCAAATACCACAAATGAATCCCTAGTAATTATTCGATCGAATCTAAGCTCAAGCTAATTCCATTACTCACAATAATTTTGGAACCAACAATGTTACAATGATCTTTATTGTTTTGTCTATTTTAGAATTGAAGTGTTTCAAAATTTGCCACTTGTTTTCAAAGTCCCAAAAGCCTTCTCCATAACAATTTTGTTGGAATTCATTGCATATTATATATTTTATTGTCTTCATCTTGGAGTGATTTCCAATTCTTTTACAAATATGTGTGAATACAATACACATAATCCCTAATCAAATAAGGAATGCATTTCCCTCCACAATTGGTTTTTGCAAAATGCCATGGTTCTTAAAATCTTAAAATAAGTTGCACACTTTGAACTAATTGTCATCATGCGCCCCTTGGGTTGGCCTATACAAACATTCCAAAGATCTTGTTAGCATCACAAATCCCTTACAAAATAATTGAATGCAAGTTTTCATGATACAAAAACACATATTATTAAAGTGATTTTGGATGGTTTGCTAAAGGAATGTGTGTCCCATCAATCACACCAACAACATTTGACAACCTTGTAAAGACCTTGAAACTATTAATCATTTTTTTCTCCAACCCTGCACCTACAAGGTTGATGCATTGATTAAATAATTTGTGCCCATGAACGAAGATGTCACAAACTATAACATTATATTTCCTTGGAGTTGAAAGGCCAATTTGACAATTTGCAATATGATTAAAGGAGGTATGATGGGTGACGCACTCCCAACTCCTTGAGGGACTCAAATGTGAGTCCCAAACAGAAAACAACGGAAGAATTAGGAATCAAGGCACGTTCCCTGGCTCATAACACTTTGGAGGGGTAGAGGGGCGTGTTGGAGCTCCGGGATGGGACTAGGAAGAGTTGACAAGCTTCACTCACTCACACAGACCTGCACAAAACCAACACAAGGTGGTTAGTGCATGGTTGGAGCACCTTTGGTGCTAGGATGAGCCACGGGTTACACGGACTCACAAGACTCACCATGGCCCGGACTTGGGGGAAGCCATCACCTTCCCCCTTATAGTATACTCTGCACCTTTCCATAGGGCTCACATCCAAATAACTTTTTGTCCTGGGAGTCCCGAAATCACCAAGGTTGGGACTCCCGCGATTTTGGGGCGCCATAACTTTGTGTGCAGACCTTTGATTAAAATGAGGTCTGAAGCAAAGTTGTAGCCCTCATCAAGAGTTTTTCCAATAGTATGTCTCACACCATCTACACGCATGAAAATCAGGTTGATTTTCGACTTTTAGTGGTCGGGAGTCAAATTGCCAATTTGACTTCCAACCCTTCTTTTGGCCATAACTTGTGTTTCAAATGTCCAAATGGGCGATATGAGCCCATTTTAGATATCTACATTCCAATAGATTTTCATTGATATAAAGAACTCCTCAAGCTATTGAGTTTTGACCCCTGCAATCGCCCTTTGAAGATTTAGGAGTCCACTAGGACTCCAACTCCCAAAGTGGAGTGAAGGTGTATTCCCTCACACCTTCTCACACTCATGGGAGTATGTTGTGTGATTCTCGGCTTCCTTTTTGGCCCGCAACCTTACAAACCCTTGCTTTGGTCGTGAGCCCAAGGTTAGGGTTGCAACAATGAGGAAATGTGTAAATCACCAATGCCTCAATTTTCCTAATCTTTAGTTGGGTTGAACTTGATTAATACATGTAGATTTCAAGTAAGATGTCGAGATCTGAATGAAGTTGTCAAATGTTTCGAAACTCATTTTGTAAAACTTTATAAACTTTTGGTGGTGCATCTATTTTTTTGTTCTCCACACAATCTGCTCCACATAATTCCAAGGTGTCTCTTGCCTAGGTTCCACCCAAAATGTGCATGATGCATGTTTTTTCATCAACACAATCAATCAAAACAACAAAGGTAAAAAAGAAACTTTTTGGAAGGTCCATTCACAAAATCCACTATTTGCCAAGCCTCTGACTTATAAATAACACAATTGCTCAATGTTGCAATCAATAACATCCATATGAACACAATTATACCATGAAAGAAAAATCCATGGTTACAAACTTTGTAATTAAACACCAACAAACTCAAGCTCTTTGTTTTGTCAATCTTATGTTTTTAACACTTGAAAGTCCTTGGGCTCATCATCAGTGAAAGGAGCTCCAAGAATATGATGAAAAATTGAAATAAAATAAAAAATCTAATATTCCAACATGTTTTTCATTAAACTAACATATTTAACTATAAATGTTAAGAAAAAAACCCCTATAACTAAAAATCAAAGATGAAAACCCATTCATAAAAAATACAAGGCAAATGAAAACACAAGTAGACACAACCCAAAAAAAACAAACAATAATAGTAAAAAATAAGATAAAAAACCCTATGCAAAGAGACATAACCCAAAGAAAAAGCAAAAATAAACAATCAACAAAAATAAAATAAAAGCCCTATGCAAAGAGGACTCGTAAGAATGAAATGACAATCAATCATAACAAAGAAAACCCTAAAACAAAATCAACCATAACAAAGAAGACCTAAGACAAAAAAAAAAAGTTGTTATCTACCACAAATAGGCTAGGGATGGACTTAAGAGTGAGAACAGAGCTCCAGAGAGCTAAGAAATGAAGAGAAAAACTATATCTTGGAAACGCCTTGTTTCTACACAAAGCTAAAATACTTTGGCCCTCTCTTGACCGTTGGATAGCCTAAAGTCATATCTGTACCCTAATCTGGACGTCGCACAGTACCGGTCTTCGTGGGAGTGGGGACTCTCAAGAATGTTTGAACGCGTGGGCTGTGCGATGCGTGAACTTTCTCGTTCGGAAACGCAATGGGTGAAGAAATGCATTAGCCAGAAAGATGTTTTCAGAACGAAAGAGAAACGAGGAGATGGTTTAGGACGAGAAGAGCGAAAGATGATGAAGAGTGGTGTGAGACACATCTCTTCAATGTAAGGTCTTATGGTATATATTTGCTATGGGAGTCTTGTAAATGGCAGCGCCTCTGTGGAAAACTACGACGTTCGTCGGCTGGCGACGAATTTTCGACAACAAGGAGAACAAGGAGCTGTGAAGATCTCTCTGAGATTTTTATTTTTTTTGGGGTTAATGCATCATCTTATGGAGGGGGTTGGAAATCTCACTTCGCAAGCTTATTAGAGCTTTTTGTCTCTAGATTTTGCATTTGAACCTTACTTGACAGAGCTCAAGCTCTCAAGGATTTCAATGGTGTCCTCTGTCACTCCACTCTTTTATCTCCCTCTTGGTTTCTTCATCTTTC
>Ga0116228_10005410_pt1 | contig 11390 bp, 11 predicted proteins | sample S1TSphfallax_2_FD_89694 | JGI IMG/M metagenome (GOLD analysis project Ga0116228, IMG submission 89694) | Host-associated microbial communities from peat moss isolated from Minnesota, USA - S1T2_Fc - Sphagnum fallax MG | ecosystem: Host-associated > Plants > Peat moss > Unclassified | place...
AAGGAGATACATGCAGTGATGGAACGTGGATGACTTTTCCAAGATTATACCCCTTGTTTTTCTCTTCCTACCCAACCAATGTAAGTGGTGGTTTTCCATGTAAGTGTGATTCATATTAATTAATTAATGGGTGTTCATAAATTTTTTTTATTTTTTTTGAAAGAATCATATTCATTGGCCTATCAACAAATTTTTGGAACATTAAAGCTTTCCCCAATGGAAGCATTTCTTTGGACCTCATTGCAAAATAGAAACAAATGCATCCCTGAACAGCTTTCCTTTTCAGTTTATACATATGAGAGTTGAACTTTGGGCAAATCATATGGACAATGAGGTGCTACTGGGAACATTTTAAGGAACAACTTGAAAACTTGGGGAGCCTTTAGGGAACGTGATGAAACATGTTAGGAACATATTGGGAACCAGGAAGAAAAACGAAAAATAACTTCCCACCCCACCCCACCCACAAAAGGAAAAGACAGCCCCATGTGCATGTTGAGCGTTCCCATTGGCTGTATGAAATTTCTCTTTCCAAAACTGTTGGTCATCATTTTTGGCCTGGGTTAATGGCAGGAGTAGAATTTTGAGGACATAGTTGATATGGGGGTGCTTATTCTGTTTCATATTAACTAGTTGGGGTTGCTCACACATTTTGCAGTAAGCCAATTTGATTGGCCCATCACAAAAAAAAGTTGAAACTAGGGAGCTCCCCAATGTAGAAGATTCTATGGAAAGATGAGATGTCTCCCCCTTTGGTTCACCTATATAGGTAAGAGAAGGGGAGAACTCTGAGCAAAACATATGGGACTATAGCGAGCTGCTACTGGGCACACCTTTGGGAACATAATTGAGAATATAGGGAACATATTGGGAACAAAGGAAAAAAATTCCCCCACCCCCTGCCCCTCCCCCTCACCCCACCCCCATAAATTTAAAAGAAAAAATCAAGGCACTTTGAATGCATGCTAATCCTTCCCTTTGGTTGCATGTAATTTCTGTCTCAGTGTTAGGTCTTTGTATTTGAAGGTCTGCAATTCAAACTGGGTTATTTGAAGGGGCGAAGTTCCCTAACATATTCAAATATTAGGAGTTTCGTCACTTAATGGAAAATTCATTATACTTTCATGTTAAGCGATTGTTGAGATTTTGCTTAGATAGAATTTTTGTATGCTACTATTGACATGAAATATTGATGCATTGCCTTCTGGATACACTTTGCAATGGTCGGTTAAACTCAAACATAAGTGACAAATTGTTCATGATTTCCAGACTCTGGAGGATTGGTAGGGTTTGCAGCTTGTAAAAGCAGATTGCAAGAACCAGCATGATAAGCGCATATTTGAAAGAACTTCATATTATATAGAAGAAACATGGTACACACTCAGTCGACTCCTCTCTTACAAAGAATAGTATCTCATGCACTAACTATTATTCCACAAATAAATTTTCCAGCCGCTATACATACCCTCCGGGAGAACCCAATCATCCCACCCCACCCACCCCCCTCTCCCGGGGAAGCAACACACATGAATTCATTACCTACTTGGTTTGAATGCTTTCAAAAAAACCCAACCACCAACAAATCTTCATTAGAGCCTACTGTTCGTCTGGATAAACAGATACTTCAGACAGCGGAAGCAGCAGGAGTGCCGTAGTTGCCGGCCTTCGGGCCTGTCCTGTTGTTGGCAGCCATGCTGTTGTCTGCCACGAGACCAGCGTGAAGCGACAGTAGATACAACAGCTCGAAAAAGGCCAGAATGATCATTAAGGCTTCCAATGTTTTCTGCAATTACAAAAAGTATGTTTGATGAGAGCTCCGTGAGACATCTAGCTGCCAGTTTCGAGAGCAGATTGGGAACTTATGGCACGAAAAGGAAACTTCCCTATCTCCCACAGTCTGATTGAGTACTGGTTCGCTCCAAAAACAATTAGCAAATACTAGTGAGGCTAGTCTCAAAGCGCTGAAATATAGGTGTAGTAATCTTACCAGTCTCTTGGGACGGGGGCCGCCAATGTGTATCTCCTTGCAAGCCAACCTGCACGCAATGTAGCACTGAAGATTAATATGACCGGATCGAGAAAGTTTTACTTCGGGGTGGAGAGAATGTGGACGAGTTGCTTAGGGTCTCATTAATTCTGATGTTTCAGTACCAAACTTGCATGAAAGGTTATGACAAATGCACATGAGGGTGCAAGAGCATAGTAGGGACCCTCACCCCATGGCAAGGAGGGTGAGGAGCCATGCGATAAGTGAGGCAGCATGTGCGGCAGCAAGGCTGTCGTTACGATAGACGCGCACATGGTGAACGCCCGTCAAAACGGACGCAAGTCCCACTACGCTCGCTATCAGTGCAATTGGCAAAAACCATTGGGTCACTCCATTGCCTGCAGCAACAAACAACAATAAACGCTCAATGCAGCTTTCTTGCTTCACCACACACACCCTACCCACCTTCACACTTTGAACAGTACCTCCTCTGAAGCTGGTACTTAGGACACTCAGATTGGGAGCACTTTCCGAAACGAATTTTAGCTGTCAAAAGAGCACGAGTCAGGAGATGGCCCGCTTCAGGGTATTACCAACATAGCCGGCCGTGCCGGATGCACTATCGATGTTGCGGTTGAGAGCCCAGCCTGCGAGTGCGGCAGCTATCAAGTACAGAATGAAATTGATGACCATTAACGGGGTAGACAACCCTCTCCCAAGTCCGAACGCCATTGCTGATAATCTTTACCAAACGAATCGAGTCGAGAAGCTTTGATGTCACAACTATAACTGCAATTACCCAAACACAAAACATACACAATGCACAAATATTTAGGGGTCACCGCCACTACCAACATTGACTGTTACCAAAACCAAATCCAATCTCTTAGACGTTCTTTAAAAGAACAACCTTAGTGCAAAATCTGAGGTACACGATAGTCAAGTAACACTACCAACAACCACAGCATAAACGGGCTGATTTTTTTTCCTCACCCACAGTTGAAACATTTGCATATCTCTAAGACATACATTAACCGCGACTAATTAGCTGTCTCACAGATTTCAAAGCAGCAATAACCGGCAGCAAGCCACAACGACATACATCTATTAAATCAGACAAAGCAAGCAAGCAAGCAGCGCGGTTACCTCCCGCTGCAGAGCTCAGAAGACAAGAAAGCAGACGACTTGCGAGAGCAGTGGAAACTGGCTGGATGAGAGGGCGAAGTTGCAATGGGTGTATTTGTATTCATCCGCGATTTTGGAGAGCCGTCGAGAGCCTGCCAGGTGGCAGTAGAGTCAGTGCAGCTGTCAGCACATGAGTTGTGCTCATCCAGGATGCGAGGAGTCGAGCTGCCCATGGTGGTGATCCCTGGGGAGGGGGGGGGATGGAAATCATTGATGTTAGAGCATCTCCAGCGGTGTTTAGGATGTGATCCTAGACGGTAAAATTGGATGAAGAAAAGTCAAAATGTGCTAGTTTCGCTCAGGAAAATGGTTGAAAATGGTTGAAAATGGTTGAAAATGGTTTTGGCTCAGCATAATTACACAGTTTACGGTGGCTGGTAAAAGACGCAGCCACGCTGTGCACCTACAGAAAACAGTCTAATAAATATGATCTGACTGGTGGTCGGTGTTTCTGATTGGCCCATCATAATGATTGGTCCAGGTGGTTTGCTATTAGTAGTCCCCCACCTATTTGCTGTCCTAGTTTCAGTTTTTTGGGTAGGGTTGCAAAATAGTATAAGACCTCAACTTGGATGTGGAAAATCTTTGTGCAGGGTCACATACTGAGCACCGTTGGAGATGCTCTTATACACTACATTTGTTAAAAGACGTAAGTATGTATTCTTTGCTTTTTTGTGGGCCAGGGGAGGATAGGAGCCTTCACGAAGGGGTGAAGGGGTGAAGTCCCTTCACAATGCACCTACAACTGGCGGGAGTTTTTCGCTTCTCAGGCCTAAACAGAGTCCTATATTAAGGCCCCGGTCTGGGGTCCAAATTCCTAAGAACCAATTCGAACTCATTTGAAGCAAATTGAATCTTTGAGTTGGACCGTGCCTTGGACCCTAGCTTGCATCTTGGTTCTCCAAACCTTTAACTCTCCTTTGAGCTCTATTTTTTAATCTGAACGAATTGACTTTTTCTCCAAAATGGTGCCATGTAGGTTTAGCCTTGTTTTGCCACATTTTGTTCTTGGATTCTCCTTTTAAAGGCCTTGGGTCCAATTTATGACTCTCAGCCAATAGGAGTGCTCTATGTCATTGCACCCTCAACCTTCCACCCCCATCTAAAGTAGCCTTAAGTACAATTCATAATAATAAAGTTCAATTTATTTTTTATTTGTGATTGGCATCTTTGATTAGCCCATGAAATAATAATAATAATAATAATAATAATAATAAATTTGGATAATCCAAAATAGATATTGTCCTATGAATAACAAGGGGATTTCTTTGCCAAATATTTAATTATTACAAGGTTTGGGGGTTTCAAATTTAGTTTTTCATAATTTCAACAATTGAGGAATAAGCATGTGAAGTACACCTTGTGCAGTGTATTTTGTTAATAATAGTAACTCAATGGTTGGTACAATAAATAGTTTTTCACACAAGTTGAGAGTTTGATTCTTTTAAATAAAAAAAAAACCTGGGCAACTTGATTGTATGCTGGCTCAACTCATTTGGTTGCCAAGAATTTCTATGCCTATCTCTGTTCTTTAGGAGTTATAATAATAAAAGCAACTGAGCTAACCAGCTCAGTTAGCTAAGGAACTGGAACCCAACAGAAAACGTTCTTCTGACAGACCACTCACTAACAATCCACCCCCAGTGTTTAGGGTTTAGGGTTGCTGGGTGGCTTGTTGACTCCCACCCGGTTCTAGGCATGCACCAAATGCCCGAGTCTTTACTTCGTAACGTTCAAAAACAGGATTTGAATTTAAAACGAAAAATAACTGGTAAGTAAAATGTACTTGAAAATGTCAGAGAAGAAAATTTATTTCGTTCATTCATTCAATTCTCACTTATGATGAATGTACTTACATTCATCTCATTCATTAAATGTACAAAACCAACCGTTGAGTTTTAGGTAGGATACAAAGTTCAAAATGATAACGTAAAAGAATTCACTGTCCGTTTTGGTTACCTGTTCCGTAGGCCATCCATTATGCCTACTCTAATCCAGGGTAAACCAGCACCCATGTTGGTTACCTTTTACCTCTTTGAGTGAGGCCCCTTAGCTAGGGGTTTTTTTTTTTAATAGACTCTAAAATGTGTGCAAGTGGCAATATGACTTGGCCAACATGAATCTTTCAAAATAGGATCAAGGTGCTTTTGAGTAAGAAATTAAAAAATTCAAGTATCATGTAAAAAAGACTAATGTAAAAATCAAATTATATATTGAATTGTTTTCCTAGATATTCAATAGGTAGGCTAGAGAACTATAATTATATTTTAAAACTTTCATTGATTGTACTGCTAACTATTTCACATGATTACTACTTAATTTCAACCCCTAATGCATGTATTTGTTGATATTAACTACTCAAATTGCAATATGAACCCCTTTTTTTCATTATTATTTAATCTTTATCCTTAATGAATGTAATAAGTAATATTAATTATCCCAAATTGCAATGCGAGTCCCCTTTCATTGGAAGGGTTAAACATAGATAAAATTGTTAAACATAGGTACATAGGTAAACATAGGCACAATAATTTGCACTCATAATTTTGACCAATGTTTTGGCAATGTAATTAGTGAAAGGTCTAGTTGAAAGAAAGGGAAATTTTTATTGATATTTGTTGAAATTGTTGATCATCAAACTCCCAATTGTCAAAAAAAATAAAATTATTGTCTCAACTATTGAATTATTATTTACAAATACATTAACAAAATGTGTACTTTGCATAGTTTTTCCTCATATGCTGAAATGTCAAATTTTTAAATGGAAACTACATAACCTAATTTTTAAAAGTAAATTAAAATATTTAACAAGCAAGTCTGGGGTGGCAGATTATGCCATTTGCTTAATCAAATTATGTGACATAATCTTCTAGTGATGATCATACACTCATAGTAGTGACCAAAATGTGTTGAATCTTCCACCCAAGGCCTTGATATCATGGAATGGCCTCAGCCAGTCCATTATACTAGGTGGGTCACCCAGCTTGCCATAGTGAGTTCATCTGGAGGAGTAAACCTTTGACAAGCCCAAAACTTTGCTATGATCTAAACAAACTTGAATAATAGCTTGATCAAAGCTTTACATAACTGACTTATTAATTATTTGCAAAATTGAATGACCCGCATAAATTAGAAGCATAGCATTTTAATTTTTTTTAAAGATCAAATGGGAACTTTGCTGAGAATAAGCACAGAAATTCTGAACTTAGAAAATTTTAGAATTCTTTATAAAATGTCTGTATACACACACAAGGTTATAATATTAATTGATTATAGAGGGTGTTGAATATGTTTGTGTGTAGACATGAAGAAAAAATTGTTGTGATCAATGAAATTGCTGGATTAGGTGGTTTTCTTAAAAGCCCCATCCGGGTTAAAAAGAAAGAAAGAATACAAAGCCACCCAAGGCCAGAGGGGGCTGAAGCCCGACACAAGAATGCTGACAAAATCAGCAAGAACTACCTAACAAAAAGGGAATTCAAAAATACCTCTATTGAGGTACCTTGTCCATCGAATAATTGATTAATTAATTTTGAAACATTCATTTCAACAAATGAAATATTCTTAAATATTCACTATTTTGATTTGGAAGAAATAATTTAAAAAAAATTTCAACATTTCTGAAAATAATATAATTAGTGCCAAATTGGCCAAGGTACTAAGGTACTTGTATCGTGTTTGGAAATAGGTCTCCTAAGAGGATTTATACGCCAGTTGAAGTGAGGGGACTGTTGCTCCCCCCCCCCTCTTTGAATGAGAGTGGGGACTTGGGAGGAGGAATTGAGTGAATTTCTTTTCTTAATTGTCTTGAGTAAACTATCAGTTCAATGTAGGGTAGCCAGGCCGGTCACCGAGCATTTAGTGTCTAAGAGGTCTACGAATTTCTGGAGAGTGCTCCTTTGAATTCCATGCCCAAAGAGGAATTGTAGCCCTACTATTTGTGCGCCCACAGAAAGCTGAATTGTTGAAAAAGATGAAGAAATGAGTCAGATGTGACCCTCCAAAGTAGGGGGGGGGTTGGGTGTCAAATGGTGGAAACAAAATACCACCGCACAGTTCAAAGACTATTACCAAACACCCCAAAAAGTCTTTGAAAGTCGCTCTATTGCCTTTATGGTTGAAAGATGATTTGTAGATCATAAGGTTGCGCTCTTATTTCACTTTAAATCACTTAAATTGAACAAGAAATGAGAAAGTTATGAGCATTGAAAATAAGAGGGGTAGAAGAGAAAAAGAAAAACATGTATTATAACTTGGAAAAGCTTATTTCTCTTCTTGCTCTTCTATAATTACTCCTTTGCCTCTGCTGTTCAAAGACGAAATTGAAAAGCCCAAGTTAGCATTCCCATAATATTTTAAATCACTCAAAATGGAGAAGAATTGAGAAGGATCTGCCAAAGTGTTCGGTGATAGGCTAGTGTTCGGTGATGGGCTGTTATACCCTATAAGAGCTATTTACATCCGGGGTTCTTGCATAATACTTGTGCACTTTAGGGTTTACAAACAAATATTAGTGTGCTCACAACAATGCAACCTATTCTTATGAAATGGGTCCAGCTAGTAGCCTAGTATCCATAAAATGGCTATCCCACAAGCCTGTAAATGCAAACCTGTTGTGGCCATTTTGCCTAAAGGTGCTTATATGAATCTCCAGAGAACTTTAGATGTGGTTCTTGTTAGTCTTATTTTGTATCAATGTTCAGGGGAGACTCACTCGTTCCAAGCAATGATATCTTAAAGAGAACAATTTTGCAATAAACCGAAATGGTGTGAGCAGCAGTGGCAAATGAACCCTCATATGTAACCTGTTTTGGGAAAATTGGGAAAGAGGAAGGCCGCGGATGGCCATGCTAAGTTCTTTCAGAGCAGCTATTAATTAACCCTTAAGGGTCAGTGCGGACCACAATGGTCCCCCTCCTCCTAGTACTCCTACCTATAGTATCCTATGTAAAAATTTGACATCTCTATGTTATAGAGACCTTCATTGGTCTTTCTTACGTGTCAATTGTCTCTCAAGCTTATTTATGAAACCATTTGAGCTTGAAAATGGAGAGAAATCTTCAAGCACCTCAAGTTGCAATCTCCCCATGCTATGAAATGTCCAATTTTGAAGGTGAAGTTGGCAGGGTTCAAGGAGGCGCAATATGCCCTAGAACAGTAAAAATAGCTTGCTTTTTAAAAAAAAATTGTATGTGCAACTTTGACCATCCATTTTTACCTCATCTCAAGTCCAAATGTTGAATTTATTTTTCCACCAACCTCATATGCCCACCTTCCATCTAGTATAAAAGTATTTGGATCATTTGAACTATGGTAGCTAAATCAAATGTTCCAAAAACTTCAAAATTTGAAAAATGCCCATATCTCATAAAATTGCACTTGCAACAGTGGGGATTCTTTCATTTCTCAACCAAATTAGACATCATTAGGCCCGCTTTACACTAGGAGTCAGGGTCCAAAACACTGTGGGGCCAACTTTGAGCATTTTTTGATTGTAAATTGGCCCTAAGTTACTAATAAATGCTAGATTATTGACATCAGGATATTAATAATACTGGAACATTGGCCCAAGGGTTGCAAATTGGCCTCCCAGATTTGATGGAATCCTATTTTCCAGCCTTGGGGCCAATAGTAGGCGGTAGAGCACGGCCTGGATTTTTCCTTTGTATTTTCAGCTCCGTGGACCCTTACCTGCCTGAAGAAACCTGTTTTCAGCAAGCGGGATATTATGTGGTGGAAGGTACCAGCCAGGCTGTACTGAGATCTTCTGACCAACGAAAGGTACCAGCCAGCCTGTCACTATTTTCTAAAAAGCGAAAAAATCCCAGCTCTGCTTTACAAAGGAAAAGGACCTGAGTACAGGCCCTTCCGCAATTTTCGACCTGTTCACACGGCCTGAAGACAATTTTGCTCTCGCTCTTTATCCGGGGTGCGGATAGGTTTCAAAGCAGGACCAGTGGAAGCCACGTGTCAGCGCAGGACTTACAAAGAAACGATTTGAGTGTGTATACTCCCAGGCTTTTTCAGGGGAACTAGGGACAGCTCATACATTCTCCCACGCGGCAGGATGTGACTCGACCAATCGCAAATAATTCAACACTTGGCACCCATTGGATGAGCTAGCTGGCAGCGTGCTCCCACGGGAAAGAGCAACAGTACAAATGCTTGTTGTTATCTAAAAGCGCATTTCTTGGGCCCAAAAACAGGAAAAACCCAACACATGCCTACTAATGCTTCTTTTACACGTTCCTATCCATTATGAGAAAATACAAGATGTCTCAAATAGGTGGTAGTACCTACACGATTATGGTCTCCCCTTGGTTACTCACTTCGTGAGAGATAGGCATGGGCAATGGTGCATTTTGATGGGTTCACCTTTTTTTCTTGGGGGCAGATTTTTGAAATCAGCCCCAAGGCCTTCCACTAGGAGTCAAGGCTGAAATAGCAAAAAAATATTTTCAATCTGCCCCAAGCTACTACTAACTTGAATAAATGCCGAACTTTATTGCCTTGTATTGGCCCCAAGGCTGAAAAAAGGATACAATCAAATTTGGGAAGCCAGTTTGCAACAGTGTATTTTTTAAGGATTCCAAGAAGAGGCATATGTATGGTGGCTATTCTAACCTTGAGTTAGTAGCCTAAGTGGCTACAAGCACATGCTGAGCTGTCCTAAAATTGGCTATACACGGAGAAGAAAAGAAATAGCAAGGTGGCGATTTTCTCCTTATAGCAGGGTCACCAATTTGGCTACAACAAGGTTTTTGGCTACAACAAGGTTGTGGGGTTATATTGGCTAACACAATTTTAATAGTGTCTACAGTTAGGCAACAATAGAGAGATTTGAAAAGCCTTTTGGCAATTGTGATGGAATTAGAGTGTCAAAATTTGGCAACTAGCTTCCAACTACTGGAACTCTCAATGTTCATGTGAAGGAGTTGAACCCTTGTCACAAAGGACATTGCACCTAGTGACAACACATGGTCTTACCTGCAACCCACACATATAGTTTTAGTGCTTAAAGAAAAATTTCAAATGGGAGGGGGAAAAGTTACCCTAAGGCTGAGGTAGTTGGCATCATGGAAACATTGGGTTATTTGTTGCAAGATTCAACCTCGACTTGATTTCTCCACTATCTAACCACACAAGTTCAACATATATTGTCCATGATTCATAAGAAGCTAATCCTAAACAAAAATAATTCATGGTCCAAAATTTGATAGTCCATGCAAGCAAGAATGTAACATGCAAGGGCTTTAAAAAAAAGATAATTTAAATAGTAGAATCCATTCATGATTCAACCTTGTTATAGTTACAACATGCTAGAAAATGAGCGAAGCAATGGCATATTAGCATCGCAACATTTACAATGTGCATCACCAAGGTTTGTGACCATATGGACATGGATTCTAGAATGTCTCATGGACTACAATGTAAAGCAATTGCCTACTTCAAAATCCTAGAACTCCTAATTTGATGCATGACATTAAATAATACAACATGTTAAGTGAATTGTTGTAGTCAAAACCCAGAAGACAATTCTAAAGCCAAAATTGATGATGCCATTGTGTTGTCCACAATTCAAACAAGAAGACCCCTCCTAGCTTTCTCATTGGTCCAAGTTGTGATGGCATCATTGTAAAGGAAAGGAATCAACATTGTAGAAGGGTTGTGCAAACATACAAACCATTAGATCCAAATGCTCACACAATTTGCTCCACGATCTTATCTTGATGAAGGTCAAGGTCAAAAAAGTTCTTTCATCTTCAACACACCCCGTGATTTGGACCATAGTTAATTCTACCACCTTCATGAACTCAAAAAGGCATGCACATAATAGTGCATTGGAGGTAAGTTTCTTCCACAATTAGAAACTAGATTGAGATCCATGGGTTAATCCATAGCCCATTGAACGTTTGACATCAGGGTGATCTTGAAGGAGGTTTGCAAATCTAAAATATTTGCATCCAGAACTATTGGAATCCATGTCTTGGACGATATAACCTTTCTAGGTTGATAATATTTTTTTTTAAAAACATCCATGTGAATAGGAAAGTTAAATTCACATGTGCTTTTGAACTAATACTACAAATAAACCACACCTAAAGCATCTATCACATCCTATGTAACAAACTATATCTCAATTTCATCACTGAACTTTGCTTTTAGTTGGGAACACTTCATTTGCACATTGTTGGAAGAAAGCACAAGACATAAGCAC
>Ga0116228_10005412_pt1 | contig 11387 bp, 9 predicted proteins | sample S1TSphfallax_2_FD_89694 | JGI IMG/M metagenome (GOLD analysis project Ga0116228, IMG submission 89694) | Host-associated microbial communities from peat moss isolated from Minnesota, USA - S1T2_Fc - Sphagnum fallax MG | ecosystem: Host-associated > Plants > Peat moss > Unclassified | place: USA...
AAGTAGCCGATGCCGCCCTCGCCGTCGCGCTCGCGACCGCCGGACAGCCAGCTGTCGATCACCCGGCCCACGATGCGGGCCAGCACGATCACCAGGGTATTGAGCACGCCCTGGATCAGGGTCAGGGTGACCATGTCGCCATTGGCGACGTGGCCGATCTCGTGGCCCAGCACCGCCGAGACCTGCTCGCGGTCCATCTGCTGGAGCAGGCCGGTGCTGACGGCCACCAGCGAGCTGTTGCGGGTCATGCCCGTGGCGAAGGCATTCATTTCCGGCGCGTCGTAGACGGCCACTTCGGGCATGCCGATGCCGGCCTTGTCGGCGTGGCGGCGCACGGTGTCGAGCAGCCAGCGCTCGGTTTCGTTGCTCGGCGTGGTGATGACCTTGGCGCCCGTGGACATCTTCGCCATCCACTTGGACATGGCCAGCGAGATGAACGCACCGCCCATGCCGAACACGGCGGCGAACACGATCAGGCCGCCAAGGCCCATGCCGCGCTGGGCAGCCCACTGGTCGATACCAAGCAGGTGACAGACCGCGCTGAGGAGGAAGATGACCGCGAGGTTGGTCGCGATGAACAGGGCAATACGTTTGAACATGGGGTTCTCTCTCACGACGGCTGTCTATGTGGCGCCGCCCGGATGCAGTTTTCGGGGCTTAGGCTGAACGATTCAATGCCCGATGTACCCACAAGCGCGCCCGTCCCGGTATGGCGCCGTTCAGCGAATGAAGCCTTGTCCTACACTGTCTGCTTCGCGTCCCACTCGCGCTGAGAAACGTCTCACCATTGGATCCGTCTACCCGCACGCGCTATCGCGGGCGTTTCGCCCCCTCTCCCACCGGCGCCCTGCACTTCGGTTCGCTGGTGGCCGCCGTCGGCAGCTGGCTGGTGGCAAGACACGCCAGTGGTGACTGGCTGCTGCGCGTGGAAGACATCGACCCGCCGCGCGAGGTTCCCGGCGCCGCGGCAGGCATCCTCGCCGCCCTCGATGCCTTCGGCCTGCATGCCGACGAGCCGGTGGTCTACCAGTCCCGTCGCCAGACCCTCTACGAATCCGCCTTCGAGCGTCTTCGCGAGGCCGGGGAGGTGTTCCCCTGCTGGTGCAGCCGGGCCGACCTGGCGCCGCATGGGGGTATCCATCGCGACGGCCGGTGTGTGGCGGCACCTGATCCGCAACGTCCGCCTGCCTGGCGCCTGCGGGTGCCGGACGAAACCCTGCGCTGGACCGATGAACTCCAGGGCCCTCAAGAGGAAAACCTGCGTGACGTGGCAGGTGACTTCGTCATCCGCCGCGTCGAGGGCCTGTGGGCCTACCAACTGGCCTGCGTGGTGGACGACGACGCCCAGGGCATCACCCACGTGGTGCGCGGAGCCGACCTGCTGGAATCCACCGCCCGGCAGATCTATCTGCAACGCGTTCTCGGCCTGACGACGCCCGGCTACCTGCACCTGCCACTGGTACTGGATGGCGAGGGCCGCAAGCTGTCCAAGTCGGCCGCGTCGCTACCGGTGGACCCGGCCGATCCCCTGCCCGCCCTCCGACGGGCCCTGGCATGGCTGGGCGTGCCGGCAGGCGACGCCGGGGACAGTCCCGGGGCCCTGCTGGCCTCGGCGCTGAACGGATTCCAGCCTGCGGCGCTTCGCCGCAGTAGTCTTACCCCGGCGCCGGCGTTATAAAAATCGTTTGCCCGCCACGCGGGCCACTCCATTACGGGACACGGCTGGGATGAAGCACGGCATCACGCAACGCACGGCGCTGGTCACCGGCGGCACCGGGGGCATAGGCACGGCGATCGTGCGCTACCTTGCCCGCCAGGGCCACCGGGTGGCCACCAACTACCGCGACGACGCCAGGGCCGCGGCATGGCGCGAGGACATGATCCGCGACGGCATCGACGTGGTGATGGTCAAGGGTGACGTTTCCGACCCCCATTCGGCGGCGGACATGATCCGCGGCGTGGAGGAACTGGCCGGTCCGGTCGAGATCCTCATCAACAACGCCGGCATCACCCGCGACACCACCTTCCACAAGATGGACTACCAGCAGTGGACCGAGGTGGTGAACACCAACCTCAACGCCTGCTTCAACGTCACCCGCCCGGTCATCGAGGGCATGCGCTCCCGCCAATGGGGTCGCATCGTTCAGATCAGCTCGATCAACGGCCAGAAGGGCCAGTACGGCCAGGCCAACTACGCCGCCGCCAAGGCCGGCGTGCATGGTTTCACGATCTCGCTCGCGCAGGAAAACGCCCGCTTCGGCATCACGGTGAATACCGTATCGCCGGGCTACGTGGGTACGGACCTGGTGATGGCCGTGCCGGAAGATATCCGCGCCAAGATCGTCGCGCAGATTCCTGTCGGCCGCCTCGGGCGTCCGGATGAAATCGCGCACGCGGTGGCTTTCCTCACCTCCGAGGAATCCAGCTGGATAACGGGCTCAAACCTGGCCATCAACGGCGGCCACTACATGGGCTGGTAAACGCCCCTGTAGGAGCGCGCCTTGCGCGCGACCGGTTTTGACGAAACCCATGGAGCTCGCCGCACAGTCCGGTCGCGCGCAAGGCGCGCTCCTACAACAGGTTTGCGATGTCGCGGGGCTCGCGGATATCCACCTTGTTGTGGTGCGCGCGGAACTTCGCCATCACCTGATAGGCCAGCCGGCGCGCACGCATCACGGAACCCAGTGGCCGGTGTGCGGCGATGCCGTGCCACGGGCTGAATGACAAGCCATCGTCGATGGCTTGTCGACGTGACTCGTTCCACGCAGGCTGTGGCGCCAGCACGATACGCGCCACGTCGATGTACGGGCTCTTTTCTTCCGGCCACGGTACCGAGGCGTCCTCGACGGGCATCGTCTCCGGGTTGGTCAGGAACTGCACACGCACGTCCCACTCGCCTCCCTGCGCTGCGAAGTGCTCCTGCACCGCCTCGCGCAGGCCATCTGGCCGTCCGTTGACCTCGACATGCGCGCCGGTCAGCTTCGTGAGATTCGGCGAACGCGGTGCAATGCACAGCTTCACCACGTAATCGCCGAAACGCAGCGGTGCCTGGCTGTAATAGGTGTCGCCCAGCGGGTGCGTCTCCGGCTGCCCGCCGAGGGCCAGCAAGGTCGAACTCTTTCCACCGAAGGCTTCGACGACGCGCTCTGCACCACGCAGTACGGCGGAAAGGGCCTTCTTGGCGCCTTCGGCACGATCGGTGGTGGCGGCCACCAGCTTCAGCGAGCCGGAAAATTTCTTCGCCGTCGCCGCCTTGAATGCCGGGCCGTTGGCCAGCACGAAATCCTGCGTGACGTCGTTTTCGCTGCCCGGCAGACGCTCGCCGTCTACTCCGACGATCTTCACCGCCATGCCACGCGGGGTGGACACGCTATCGTCAAGCAGGTCGCCGGGAATCGTGGATAGCCGCATCACGAGGGGCCAGGTGCCGGGCCTGGCAAAGATGCCTTGCGCCAGTTCCCGGGGCAGGTCGCCGGGGACGATGAGTTCGCCTGTCAGCAGTCCGTGGCTCTTCGCATGTACCGAGCGGTAGGCGTGCTTTTCGTGTTCCAGCGTCGTGGTGTTGATGCCGGTGAGGGTTTCGATCAATTCCTCGGCCGTCTCGGCTTCATCGTCGCCGACGTGCTCCAGCGCATCGTTGTAGAGGATCGGAGCGGGATGAAGCGACAAGGGCATGGCACGACCTCCGGACGGGATCGGAAGATCGTCGCCGCGCCCACGTGAACTCCATGTAGGAGCGTGCTTGCGCGCGACCGGTGGGTGAGGTCGCGCGCAGGCGTGCTATTACTTGAAGCGGTAGCTGAACGTCAGGTTCCAGCGCTTCTCGCGGGTGGTGCTTTCCGGTGGCTTGTCGCCGGTGGGTTTGGCCAGGGCGAGATCGATGGTGTAGTGCTTCGCATCGGAGAAACGCACGCCAACCGCCGCCGAGTCGAGATGGTTGATCAGTGGCCGTGCACCGTTGAGGTAGACGCGCGCACTCTGATACGCCACGTACGGCACGATCGACTTCACCCACGTATCGCCTGACACGAACGCTCGATTCACTTCCGCCGATGCACCCCAACCACTGTCGCCGGCCGCATCGCCGGGGTCATAGGCATAGGCGTAGCTCGGTCCACCGAAGTTGATCTGCTCGGTCGACGGCAGCGAATCCTTGCTGTACTGGCCCGTCAGCCGGAACACGGCACCGAACTTGTGCCCCAGCTGCTGTGACCACAGCCCGTTGATCATGTAGCGAGTGAACGTAGTGTCCGGCAGCGCCACCGACACGCCTCCCGGTACATTGGTCAGTGCCCGCGAATAAGCCCCCATGCCGTCGAAACCATGTGCCACGGCGAAGCTGAATTGCTCCGTGTGTTTCTCGGCGATCTTCAGCCATGCCAGCTCTGCATTGAGTACGCGCACGTTCGACTGCAACGCGATGAATGCCCCGGTATCCACGTTGTGATAACGGTCGTCCTGTTTCGACCCATAGAAACCGATCGTCAGGTTCAGGCGCTTCGTGTTGGTGAGGATGATCGGATAGCTGGTGGAAAGCGCCAGCTTGCTCTGGCTCAGTCGATGATCGAGGTACGACGGCAGCTGGCTGTTGTCGGTATCCGGGTTGCCCCAGTAGCGGCTGGCATCCACCTTGGCCTGCCAGCCACGCGAACCGATCGGCTCCAGCCAGGTCGCCGCGTAATAGCGCTGCCCGCCACCATTGGGAATCAGCGTCGATATGCTCAGCTGCTCACCCAGTGGCGTGAGTCCGTTCTCCTGCAGCGACAACACGCCCTGAGTACCGGGGTGGTTGAAATCGACGCCATAACTCGCGTCATAGCGCTGCCGGGTGACATCGAGATCCAGCCGCGTTGCACCGTCGGTGGTCGTGGGCGCTGGTACGTTGGCCGCCACCTTCACGCCGGGCAGCATGCCCAGAAGCTGGGTGTAACGCTCGAAGGTCTCCTGTCGCAGCGGACGTTCGTCGACGAGGTGCCGGGCCATGGCGCGGATGCGCTTGTCCATGTTGCCCGTGTCACCCTTGACCTGCACGTCGGCGACGTAGCCTTCCACCACCGTGATGCGCACGACGCCACCGGCGAAATCCTGGGACGGCACGAAGGCGAACGACAGCGCATAGCCCTGTTGCTTGTACATCGCCGTGACCTTGTCGCAGGCGGCGATCAGGTCGCGCACCGTCACTTCCTTCCCACGCATCGGCGAGAAGACGTCGGCGACCTTGTCGAAGGAAATCGATTTCACCCCGCTCACATCGAAACGGGATGGCGTGATCCGGCTGGCGAGCAAGGCCTCCATGGCCTGGGTCGGAGCCTGCACGTTGACCTTGACCGCGGGCGCCTCTTTGGGGACTTCGACGCGCGGAAGGGTTTGCAGTGGATTGGCCGGGACGCGAACCTGCGCCTGGGCGGAACATACGACGGTGATGCCAGCGAGGCAGCCGAACCATCGATTCATGGGTTCTCCCTGCAAACGATGACGAACGTCGCCCTGCCCGGTCGACGCCATCGGTGGATCCCACTACCCGGGAGGCAGGTGGCGCATCGCGCCACCTGCTCCGGTCCATCCCTAGTGCTTCTTGATGCCCAGCACCGCGCCGAGGCCCGCGCCCACGTCGACACTGCCACCCGTGCTGCTCGTGCCACCGGCCACTGACCCGACCGTGTTGCTCACGCCGCTGACCACACCACCCACCAGGGAACTGACTGCATTCTGCGCGCCGCCCCCCGTTCCGGTCCCAGCATTTGCGGCATTACTGACCGTCGCCACCGTATTGCTGACCGTGGAGGCCACGGTGCTGGTGAGCGCACTGACCACGTTGCCCGCCCCGCCGGTGCCGCTGCCGGTACCGCCGCTGGCGCCCGTGAGGCCCGTGGCATTGGCGACCTGGTTGACCAGGTTGTTCACCGGCTGGGTCACGGCGGCGGCAGGCGAACTGGCGGACGTGATCGTCGCCACGGTACTGGCCGTGTTGTTCAGCAGGCTCGCCACCGGCGTAGTCACCGGCGACAGTGCAGCCAGCGGGCTGCCCGACGCCGTCAGGCCGGACACCGTGGTCGCTGCCGCGTTGATCGTATTGCCCAGGCCGGTGCCTGTATTCGCGATCGTCGCGTTGGCGCCACCCGCCGCACCGACACCCGTGTTGAGCGTCGTGCTGAGCGCGCCCAGCGTGCCGCCGGTATTCGACAGCAGGTTGCCGGCCAGCGAGGTCACGCCGCCTGCCGCACCTGGCGCCGAGGTGGCCGAGACCTGCGCACCGAGGTTGCTGATGCCCGTGGCGACGCCGCCGGTCACCCCACCGGCCGCCGAACCCGCCGCTGCCACGAGGTTGCCGGAGTTCACCGGGCTGGCGCTGCTGCCCAGTGCGCCGGCGAGCGGCGTCACGACGCTGCTCAGGGTCTGGGTCAGGGTCGTGCCGCCGGAAGAGCCGAGGGCTCCGCCGAGCTGACCACCCAGCTGCTGCACACCCGTACCGAGCTTGTCCACGACGGTACCGACCGTGGCCGTGATCGGGCTGATTGGCGTACCGCCGCCCACGCTGCTGACACCGGCGCCGACGTTGTTCACCGCCTTGCCTACATCGGTGACGACGTTGTCCGTGCTGCCAAGGGTCACGCCCACCGGGTTGGAAATGTTGCCGGTCTGGCCGAGGCCGTTGGTGACGCCGTTGCCCAGGGCCGTCACGGCATTGCCGAGATCGCCGACGGCGCCGCCGAGCGACGTGGTGAGGCCGCTGGTGCCACCCAGTGCCGTGATGGCGGGGATCTGGCTGCCAACGCCGGAAACGGTGCCGCCGACGGCCGAAATGATGTTGCCCAGGCCGGTGCTCACGGCGCCAACGGCATTGCTGGGGGGCGGGGTGGGCGTCGTTCCACCGCCTCCGTTGTTGCCGCCACCGCCGTTGTTGCCACCGCCTCCGTTGTTACCGCCTCCACCGTTGTTACCGCCACCGCCGTTATTCCCGCCGCCACCATTGGTGCCGCCACCGCCGTTGGTCCCACCTCCACCATCGGTGCCGCCACCGCCGTTGGTGCCGCCTCCACCATTAATGCCGCCACCGCCGTTGGAGCCGGTGCCGCCGGAGCCGGAACCGCCGTTATCGCCCGAGCCGGTGCCACCGCTACCCGAGCCGCCGGAACCGCCGCCGTTATCGCTGCTTCCGCCGGACCCGCCGGCACCACTCGGATTCACCGTCGCACCGGAGCCACCACCGGAATGGGTGGAGCTGTGTCCGCTGCACGCGGTGATCGAGACCATGGCCGCGAGGATGCAACTGGCCAACAAAGTGCGGGTAAAAACCTTGCCGAATGTCTGCTCGCTCATGATTCACTCCTGAACGCGTTGCGTTCTGGGTAGTGCCCCCCTGCCATGTGGGAGCGATTCGAGGACTGTGACCCACGTCACATCCTTGTCTCCATCAAACGCCTGGCGCGAAAGACGGATTACGCAAAATTGGCTAGCGGCAGGGGTTGTTCTGTGCAAATTCGGAGAGTTGTTCAGGGGCGTCGCAGCGAGCGGAAAGACGTTCGATTGAAATGGTTAAATTGATTTTCTCGAGGGGTATCGCCTGATCGGTCGCGCGCAAGGCGCGCTCCTACAGGGCTAGGTTGTAGGAGCGCGCCCTGCGCGCGACCGATAGGGCTAGGTTGTAGGAGCGCGCCTTGCGCGCGACCGGTCAGGCGACCGCTGCCCACCAAAATAAAAAAACGCCCCGGAAAACCCAACGCGCCAGACAGGCGCGCCAGGTCTTCCGGGACGTCTCCGTGACATCCCTTTCGGTGTCGGTTCCGTCAGTGCACGGTGAAAAGCTTGTCGAAGCCTGCGATGCGCAAGGTATTGCGCAGCTGCGGGTTCGCATTGACCAGACGGATGTCGGCCCGGTCACCACCGGCGTGCTCGCGCAGGAGCATCAGCATGCCCAGCGCGGAGCTGTCCATGGCGGTAACGTCTTCCAGGTCGAGAACGTAGCTGCGCACGGCCGCCACGTCGCCCAGGCAGGCGTCGTGGAAGGTACGGTGGATCGAGAAGTCGAAGCGCTCGCCCAGGTGAAGGGTGAGGCAGCCCTGCTCGGTATCGTGGTGGATGTTGATCGCCATGGGTTATCCCTTCAGAACAGGTCGATGTCGCCGGCGGCCATGGACTGCTGCAACGCAGGTCCGCGCGAACGCAGGCGGGCGCGTTCGCGCTGCTCGGCCAGGCGTGTGCGCACGCGCTGGGCGCGGCTCGCCAGCTCGTTGGCGTCGGCCGGCGCGCAGGCCAGCTCTTCGATATCGCGGGTGCAGTCGGCCGTGATCTCCTGCAGATCGACCAGGCGCGAGCGCGTCTGGTGCAGCAGCTGGCTCAGGATGTCCTCGAACTGCAGCGAGCGGATGGTGGTGGACACGTCGTTGCCGAGGCCACGGTTGATCGTGGCGGCCTCGTCGGCGGCGGCGCTGGTGCGGGCGTTGGTCTCGGTGATGTTCGACATCATCTCGTCGATGTCGCCCTTGGCCTGCAGCGCCACGTTCATGTCCTGCGAGGCCATGTGGCCCACCAGCTCGCGCAGCTGTTCCATCGCCGTGCGCGAACGCTCCACGTGGGTGCCGATCTTCTCGTTGAACTGGTTGCTGTGCTGGGCGAGGTTGCGGATCTCGCCCGCCACCACCGCGAAGCCACGACCGGATTCACCGGCGCGGGCCGCTTCGATGGCTGCGTTGAGCGCCAGCAGGTTGGTTTCCTCGGCGATCGTGTTCACGTTCTTCAGCAGGGCGAACACGGCGTCCATTTCCTTCGCCATGCCGTCGATGCGGTAGACGATGCGCAGGCTTTCGCGCGACAGCTGCACGATGAGGCCCACGAAGTGTTCGAGCAGGCCGGCGGTGCGCGAGGCGAAGTCCTGCACCGAAATGCCCTTGCCGCCACTCTCGATGATCTCGCTCAGCAGCTTCTGCTGCTTGCCGGTCTTCTGCGACAGGCCGTTGAAGCCACCGCCCAGTTCGGCCACGGCATCGCGCAGCAGGTCGAGGGCCTGGTTCAGTTCGCGGCTGGCGTGGCCCAGTTCGTCCACGATGGCGCTGCGCACGTCTTCCATGGCCTCGCGTACCGAGGCTTCCTCGCTGGACGAGCTGTTGAGCACCACCTCGACGGCCGGCAACGGTGCCGGACGCAGGCTGATGGCGATCCAGGTCGCGGTAAGCAGTGCCACCACGACCGGGGCGACCCAGGCCGCATGGAACACGAGGACCAGGACCAGCGCCACGCCGCTGGCGGCGAAGCCGATGCTGCGTTCGTTCTTGGGAATGACCATGATGAACTTCTCGGTTATCAGGTGCCGACGCGTGCGGCGGCGGAAACGGGTGTATGGGCAAGCGCGAGCAGGCGCGCGGCGATGGCGTCCAGCGGCAGCATTTCGCTGGCCGCGCCGGCTTTCCAGGCAGCGCCGGGCATGCCCCAGACGACCGAACTGGCCTCGTCCTGGACCAGGGTCGGTGCGCCGGCTTCCATCAACTCGCCGAGGCCTCGCGCACCGTCGTCGCCCATGCCGGTCAGCAGGCAGCCGATGGTGGCGGCGCCGACGCTGGCGGCCATGGAACGGAACAGCACGTCCACCGACGGCTTGTGCCGGTTTACCGGCGGCCCGTCGTGCAGGCGACAGACGTGGCGTGCGCCGTCCCACATCACCAGCAGATGCTGGCTGCCGGGGGCGATATAGGCGTGGCCGGGCTGGATGGGCTGGCCGTCGCGGGCCTCGCACACCTTCATCGCGGAACAGGTGTCCATGCGCGCGGCAAAGGGGCCGCTGAAGGCGGCGGGGATGTGCTGGGTGATGACGATGGGCGGCGCAGTGGGCGGCATGGCTTCGAGCACCACGCGAATGGCCTCGGTGCCGCCCGTGGACGCGCCGATGGCGATGATCCGCATGCCGCCACGCGTGCCGGCCGACTGCGCGCGCGGCAGCACCGCGTCGGCGGACAGGCGCGGAGCCACCTCCAGCCTGGCCGCATCGAGCTTCGTAACGTCGATCTTGTTCACTGCCGTGCGCTCGCGCGGACGCGCGCCCGCGGCGAGGCGCACCTTCGCGCAGATGTCCGGCGCGTGGTCCATGAAGGTGTTGGCCAGATCGGCGGCCGGCTTGGTGAAGAAATCGACCGCGCCCAATTCCAGCGCACGCAGGGTGACGTCCGCCCCGCGCTCGGTCAGCGTGGACACCATCACCACGGGCATCGGCCGCAGGCGCATCAGGTTTTCGAGGAAGGTCAGGCCGTCCATGCGCGGCATCTCGACGTCGAGCGTGAGCACGTCGGGATTGAGCGCCTTGATTTTCTCACGCGCGATCAGCGGGTCCGGGGCCGTACCGACCACCTCGATTCCGGGATCGGATTCGAGCATGGCGGTCAGCACCTTACGAACCAGGGCCGAGTCGTCGACGATGAGAACGCGTACTTTCTGCATGGGCTCTGCCGCTGAGTGGCTGGACATCCTTGTCGGCAAGCCGACCGGATCGTGAAACGCAAGATGGAGCGTCAGAAGAGCTCCACCTCTCCCTTTATCGGATCGTCGGCCAATCGCTTGAGGTATCGCTTCTCACGATCGGCGAGATGAGTGTCATGGACGGCGCGCAGCTGGCGCACACGTACCTTGCCGCTCACCGGGAAGAACTGGACATGGCGCGGATAGATGTCGCCCACGTCGGCTGCGCACAGTTTCAGCTTCTCCGTGGCGATGTACCGCTGCACGAAGGCGATGTTGCGCTGGCCGATGTCGGTCATCGTGGACAGCACGCGACCGCCGCCGAAGATCTTCACTTCGAGGTCGTCGCGACGGCCGCCCGCTTTCAGGATGGCGTTGATCAGCTGTTCCATCGCGTCGTTGCCGTAGCGCGCCGCGCGGCCCACGGTGGAGCTCCAGCCGTCGCGCTCGCCCGTGGGCTCCGGCAACATGAAGTGGTTCATGCCGCCGATGCGCCGGCGCGTGTCGCGGATGCAGGCGGAGACACACGACCCCAGCACGGTCGAGATCATTTCTTCCTGCACGCTGACGTAGTACTCGCCAGGCAGGATCTTTACCGTCACCACTTCCTGGGCAGGATCCCAGAAGCGGCGCACGTGCTCGAAGCCGGGCAGCACGCTCTTCGGGTCGAAACCCACGAAGGTGCGGGGCTGCGCGACGAAGGTGTCGCTCATGTGCGTTTCCGGTAGACCGTGCGGCCGATCAGGTCGAAGTCCTCGGACAGTCCGTACATGGATTCCGAGTGCCCGAGGAAAAGATAGCCGCGGCTTTCCAGCATGCCGGCATAACGGGAGAACAGGCGCTGCTTCGTGGGCTTGTCGAAATAGATGACCACGTTGCGGCAGAAAATGGCATCGAACTGGCCCTGCATGGGCCACTCGTGCAGCAGGTTGAGCGGCTGC
>Ga0116228_10005413_pt1 | contig 11386 bp, 11 predicted proteins | sample S1TSphfallax_2_FD_89694 | JGI IMG/M metagenome (GOLD analysis project Ga0116228, IMG submission 89694) | Host-associated microbial communities from peat moss isolated from Minnesota, USA - S1T2_Fc - Sphagnum fallax MG | ecosystem: Host-associated > Plants > Peat moss > Unclassified | place...
AAAGGCACAAAGAAATATAGGGAGACACATGAATTTGCAAGGAAAAAAAAATAGGACATACAATCCTAATTTGAGGGAACTTTGAAAAAGTTTTTGCCTTTATTATATTTGTGATAGGAATCCTTGAAAGATCATTGTTTTCAAAACTAGGTCGATAGTAGCTCGACGAAACAACAAAAAAGAAAAAGGAGGAAAGCATCAATCATACTTATATATAAGCTCATGAACAAACACTAGAAATGAACTTCCAAATGTGAAATTATGCACAATTAGGGAGAACTTCCTATTTTGAAATGTTCCTAATGTTCCCATGAGAAGACATTTTATGTGCACGAAGGATCCTATATTAGTGGGTTCTCTTGTGACTCGGGAACACTCAAAAAAAACTCATAAGTGACACCCTTCCCTTAGGAAACCCCATTCATACAAGAACCTTGATTAAAGATTTTTTTACTTCAAATGTGAGTGGGTAATAGCCAAATTTGGCCAAATTTTCTTAACCTCGTCAATTTATTATTATTATTTTTTGGTTTTTCTAAAACATCTTCCTGTGTGTCGATGATCATCACTTAGGCTACATAATACACAAATTCCTAAAAATAAAAATATTAAAAATTTTCAAAAAAAAAAAAAACGAGAACGCAATGCCCCCGAATTGATCGACAATTGCCGAATTGCGTGCCGAGTTGCGTGGATGGACGATGGCGACGCGAAATGAGTGTCCGTTAGGTGTCGAATTCGCCGCAAAATTCGGACCCCCAGCGAAAAAAGAAGAAGAAAAAACAAACAAAATTTCACAAAAAAAATTGACACCAAAAAGTTGGGGAAGGGGGGTCGGGGGGAGGATCTGTGACTTTCATTTCGGTCGGCGTTCGGTCGGTTCTCCCGAATTTTTTTCTTTGAATTTTTTTTAATCTTTTTTTTTTTTTTTTTTGTTGCTTTTGTCGATGAAGCGCTTCTCTTTCTGCTGTTGCAAGGCCAATCTTCTGCTGCGCGCTTGAGGCTGCGCCACTGCTGCTGTGGCTCCTTACACTCTTGTTGCTTGCTTGATCGCTTGATCGCTTGTTTGCTTGCTGTGTAGGAGGAGGTTGCGGCGCAAGCGGGATTGCGTTGCGGTTGCTTCCTCTTCTTCTTCTTCTTCAGCGATTGCTGCATCGACAAACATTACTTTCTGCTTATCATCATGTTCCTCCATATGATGTACATTTTCTCTTATCCGATCCTTTTTCCTGATTCTTTTGTTTTTGCTAAGAATGTAAAGAAGTTCAAGTTATGATGATGTTTGCCGCAATCCTGTTGCTGCTGTGACGCTGCTTCTTCTGCTGCTCCAACTTAGCTTCAAGATCGCGGTACGAATCAGTCAGTGTCTGCACAAATGGTTTTTGTTGTTGTTGTTGTTGTTGTTGTTGTGTTTCTTCTTCTTCTTCTATTTGCGTCTTTTTTGTTTTCTTTTTTTGGTAAGAACTTAAGAAGTTTAAGTTCTGAGGTTTGCCGCAATCGTATTGCTGCTTCTGCTGCTGCTCCAACTTAGCTTGAAGATCGCGGTACGAAGCAGTCAGTGTCTGTACAAATCGTTTTGTTGTTGTTGTTGTTGTGTTTCCTCTTCTTCTTTTATGTGCTTCCTTTGTTTTGTTTTTTTGGTAAGAACTGAAGAAGTTTAAGTTCTGAGGTTTGCCGCAATCGTATTGCTGCTTCTGCTGCTGCTCCAACTTAGCTTGAAGATCGCGGTACGAATCGAAAATGGCTTTTGATGTGTTTGTTTTTTCTTTCTGTTTCTTTTGTTTTCTTTTATAGTAAGAACGTAAGAAGTTCAGGTTATGTTTGCCGCAATCGTGTTGTTGTTGCTGCTGTTGCTGCTCCGACTTAGCTTGAAGATCGCGGTTCATCGGTGTCTGCAAAAATCCTCCTCCTGCTGCAAAACTTTCGTGTTGATTTTGTTTTGTGCGCGCGCGAGCCGGTGTGTTTTTTCCTGATTCTTTTGTTTTCTTTCTTTTTTTCGGTAAGAGCGCAAGAAGTTCAGGTTATGTTTGCCGCAATTGCGCAGCTGCTCCTGATGCCGCTCCAACTCAGCTTGAAGATCGCAGAACTAATCATTGTCTGCGCAAAACTCCTCCTCTTCCGTCTACTCCCTACTCGTCGCCCCAACATCCACATTAAGCTATATGCAGTTGCGGAGTTTTGGTAATAGCTAGCTCAGCGTTTGTAATAGCGCTTCCACACTCTGTTCTGTGGTGGAACTTGGATCCTCCATCTCTCTACAAATCTGTTCAGACTTCTCGGCTTTTCTTACACTTTTTTCTGTTTCTCCCTTTTCCTTTTTTTTGGTCCCCTGGAGATCTGGAGACTGTTTGGTGACTTAGAGGTCTTTTTTTTCATTTTGTATTAGTAGATAGAGTCTCATAGTGGAATTATTGGTTGTTGAGAAAACAGCGCTCTAGTTGATGAGAGACAACAGAGTTGGTTTGTGCTTTACAGAGGTGCAAGTGAGTCTCAGAGTTCTCAAATGGCACAAAGGGACAGAGAACGGGAGGAGGGGGATGAAGTGGCTGTTCCTCCACCTTATCGACGAACTGGGCAGGGCACTTCAAGTGCAAGGAACTGGGAAGATGGCTCCATAGCTGTGCAAAATCAGGGTGGTAGGGGGGGCCGAAAGAACGGATGGTCAGACAAGATTAAGTCAGTCTCCAAGAAAGTTTTCAATGCACTTGCTTCAGTGAACAGTCAGCATTCTGCAAAGAAGGTTGATGCTGGTGATCATGTTCTTGAGACATACCACGACTCTTTCCTCTATGGTAGAGTGCCACTTGCTGTGAAAGTTCGATCGAGCTTAAGGGCAGGCTACATTGGCTTTGGATGGCACATTGTATGTGCACTCACCACAGTATTACTTACTTACTGCTAAAGATTCTGCATTCTTGTTTTGTGATGGAATGGTTTTTTTGTTTCTTGCTTTTGCTCACAGTTCTTCAACCATGTAAACTGTCTGTTTTCATGGTGCCCATCTGTAACAGGATTTGTGTATGGTCCAGTGTGCAGTTGGAGGTTTTCTCCGCTGTCTTTATCCCATTTCTGGATGATCTTACACCTGATGTACTGCTTCTCATGGGTCTAAAATTGGGTGCAGCTGGAGTTTTTTTTTGCCCTTGTATCTGGAGTTCTATATGTTTATTCAACGTAAGTTCATTGACTTCACTTCCCTTTAAAAAAATTCTTATGCTCTAAATGTTTCATCTCACAGCAGTAAATGTGGTGGTGACTGGAAATGTCCATAGCATTTTAGTTCAGTTCTGCTGTAAATCAGGTCTCAGGTGTAATCTCAGATCAATCTTTTGCTCACTGTTCAGTTCTATCAGTTCACTTTCTCTGTCACTGGACTCTATACTGGGCAGCATGTGGCATTGACAGCAGACAACTTTGATAGGGGTGTCAATAACTGGACATTTTTGTTCAGCACACTATCATTCTTGTGATGTGGCCAGTAGAACTTTGATAGAATAAGATGGTTTGGAACCTGAAATAGGCATATGCGTTGCAATGACATCAACAGAAGGTACCTTAATGCACCCACATAGTGAAGAGTTGGCATTGAAAGACAGAGACAATGGCTAATCATGCCTGATGCTCAAAAAATGGTGAGAGTGTGAGCAGGTCAATTGAACCACCTTGGTTGTGCTGTCTCTGATCAGGTACCAACTGGATACTGAACACAATTGGGTTGCTCGAACTCAGAACATCATCAGCGTTGTGTTTGTTGTTGACTACTTATTGCGGATCTATAGGTAGTGCTTTGTGTGCTGGCAATGATCTTGGGCTAACTGGAAATATAGCATTGGCAATTTGGGTTGTTTCAGTAGTGATATCAACAAACTTGAGGATTATTTTTTAATGGCAGATGTTGCTATATGTGCAAGATAGTAAAAATCTCTTGAGTACGAGTTGAATTTGTTCTGCTTTCCACTAATCAGATGCACATGGAATATGCTCTAGATAGAAGAAGCTTGTTCCTGCCTGCTGAATGTAGGGATGATTAATGCACAGAAAGAATGAACCATAAAGGCAACCGATGAATTTCAGAGAAGAGCCCAAAGAGGCAAGTCACACTGCTTGTATATAGAGACCAAGTCATATTCAGGAGCTATATTTGATGGGTGTTTTTGTGCAGTGCACCTGTGCGGCTACTGTATATATTTTCTTTTTGGGGCTTCCTTGACTTGGTTACTTCAATACCAGTTGTCCTCATATTCAGGTCTGCATTGATCAATCTCAAATCTTTTTATTGTCATGTTCAAATATATAAGTACCTTCTGGACAATTCCATTGTCTGCAGGGCAACATTATGTTAGGCACTTGCACAATTCTGTCAAATTAGTGACAATGATGTGCAATCTCACCCCATGTAAATACAATCTCTTATGTTGCCCGTGGGTCCCATGTGATCATCCAAGCTCTCTCAGGATCTTGATCCATGTTGGGCATTTTGAAAGAATCACCAATCTGATTGATAGGAGTAAGCACACTGTCTTTCTGTTCTCTCAGACACTAGGTCATCATTCCTGCCTTTCCACAAGATTACTCATGCTCCAGTGATACCATATAACATCACTTGGTGAAATGGAGGAGGAAGTGAAAGCAACAGAGAATCTGAGCGAAAGTAAAACTGAATATGAGTTCCTTTTATAGAGCATTTTCTCATCTTTCATATTTTCTGCTTAGTTGAGAGCCTGTGATGCAAAGGATGAGGAGATAGGAGATGTTTATCTTTTCTATCAAGATGAGGAAGTCTGAAATGCTTTATGTCTTCTCTTTGTCATTCAACAGCTCTCTTTAATGATGATGTCTTCCGAAGTTCATAGCTGTGAGTCCCACAGACCTTCAGGACTTGAAGTATTGAATTGAGAGCTGTGTGCAGGAGTGGAGGAAGAGGTGCATCAATTATTCGTCTTCTGCAGTTTATTCGTATCATGAGGTGAGAGGTCTATTAAACAATTGATTTATCCTGGAAGTTGGATGATATTCTTGGTTGTATCTTTAATCTGCTGCTGAGATTCCATTTTATGGGTGCTCTATCTGTTGCCAGCTTGCCCCTCAGTCAATGCCAAGAAGACAGAAACTGAACCACAGAGATAAAAAACTGAATTAATTAGTGGCAAGAACCCAACATTAATATTTTCTCTCAGAATCCTCATGCAGGATATTGACATTAATGCGCAAGGTTGGAATTGCGGGAAGCACAATATCTCAGCAAATCCTTCTGTTGGTTGTGTCCACCTTTGGAGGTGGTAAGTTGGAATGTCCTTGCCTGCTAGTTCATATGCTGATGGGTGATCTTCACCAAACTGATGTTGTATTATGTATTCTCTAGGCCAGCATATCAAGAGTCAAGTAGAGAAGTCTAGCATCACTCTAAGAAGTCATAATGCCATAAATTTAAATTGCCTCATCCTAAGCCCTAAACATGGATGGCAGTTATTGTTGATTACTGGGAGAAAGTGACCCAATTGTAGGATGGGTAAGATGAAGAAAGGAAGGATTGCATTGTACACTGTATAATGATGGGCTAACTGGACAACAGTGCAAAGATGAGACAGAAAATAAATTACACAGAATTAGCCTGCCACTCAAATTTGGTTTTTCCAACTAAGGCAGGATGATCATTTTGGGGGGATTGGGGGGGTGGTGGGGTGCAGTATTTTTGATTGCAGGCCTCCTGCAGTGGGTAGAGTATAATGGAGCTTCACAAGATCAGAGAGATGCTCAGGATTCTCAATGCAATGGACCCTGCATAAACTTCTGGGATGCTTTCTATTTTATTATTGTAACGGTGTGTGTTCCCCTGGTCCTAGCCTCTGTTTGCACATCAATGGAATTTTCCTCATTGAGGCCAAGGTTCTCTTAGTTGCACAGATTTTGTTTGCAGTTATCACTACAATTCAGTTTGATCCAGGTGTAGGTTGCTCCAAATACTCACAGCTATACAGTTCTCAAGATTTTAAGCAGAGATATTTGGCCTTCTCACAGATTTCTACAGTTGGATATGGGGATATCACACCTAAGACCCAACTTGGGCAGCTCGTTGCAATAGCGACAATCCTTCTGGCTCTTACTATTATTCCAATTCAGATTGGCCACATCACTTACCTAGCATCTAGGAGGTATTCTAAAATTTTCTCCTCTATATGTCACATTTGTCATGATTCTGCTTTAAATGTCATATGCTAGATATTCTGTTCCTTTTCAGCACATTCTCCTTACATATGATCTGCTGATCTTCAACAATAGGTAAGCAAGTCTAATGACAGTCTACAGTGCACTTCAAGATTCCCATCCATAAATGAAGTAGCCAGAAATAGTTGCAGAAAGTTGGGCTTCCTAAGCTGCTATTTTATTCTATTGGGGTTGGCAGTAAGGCTGCACTGCCACAATAGGCCATCCACCCCCTATTTCAGTGGTGACCACTAAAATGTTTGAGGTTCACATGTGAGTAATGGATTCTAGTGTGTACTTGCCCAATTCCTGGTGGGTGCTCCCCCCACCATGAGAATAGTGTTTGACCATCTGGTTTGACAAGTGCCACTCAAAAACCTTTTTTACCTGCAAGTGGCTGTCAAATGAAATTGTATCCAACCATTTCCATGCCTATAGCATTAACTCTCAATTAGCAGTAAATTCCTGTCTAAAGTTGTGAAAAGTTGCAAAGACGTGGAAATGCTTTCACATCATTTAACAGCAATGAATGGGTTGAAATGGTGGGCGAGTGGATTCCATGGCAACCCTAAGTACACAGGGCGTATGTGGGTGCAGGCCATATGGAGGCAGTTTGTCTGGGAGGAAAGTTATCAATTCACGGTATCTAATAGTTAGTGGGAGCATCTCATTTGCAGCTATTCAAGAGTGTCTTGCAGAGTTCTTCAACCCAACTCATTGTGAAGGTAAGAAGTTTGCTGGATTCTAGAAGGAAGCAATTTGCTGTCCTTCAATTATACACCATGCTACAGTGCATATTTCATGGGTGTTGTGAGGAGCACACTTCCTTCAGAAATGAATTGATTTTAAGCTGTCATTCCTGATGGCATTGTGGGCATCTGATGTGATTTATGTTGCAGACCTTGAGAGCTACCCTTTGCATGTAACCATATTGGCACCATTCAGTCCCTCGTGAGTGGCAATTCCACACATATCCTGTATGACATACACAATAGTCTTGACAGTTTGTCATACTTTGATTAATGTGTTCATATAGAGACATGCCCAGAGTTACAACCCATCTTTTTGGTACCCGGTGGTGTCCTTGATCCACTTCTGATGGATCTGAGATGGCAGGTTTGAACTGAAGTCAATACTGTCACTCTACAATGGAATGGCAAAGTTCATAGAGGGGTCACCGGTGCGGCAATCAGACTTAGAAAGATGCTCTGCAGATCGTGCCCATGCCTTTTTCTTGCTTGCAGATCATGAAGCTGAGGTAGGCTCTTGCATACCAGTGGAATCCATTCTTTTGTTGAATTACTTCACTGACTTACAATTCTGCTGTGGACACCTGTAAACTTCTCCAATCTTGGTTTGTTTCTGTCCATTATCTTGTGTCACGGGAGAAAGGTAAACACTCTGAAGATCACAGATTTCTCATTTCTTGCTTTCAGTTGCTGTCCAGTTTCTTCAAAAAGTGCTTCATACATATGCAACAGGACCCCAAGGTGGAGGATGCTGCACAAATAGTGAAAGCACTGGCAGTACACCGGTATTGTGGAGAGCAGGTACGCATCATAGTTGAGGTGCTGGATCCAGAGACCCAAAACAGTGCTGTGTGGGATGAGACATACAAAGGTGGAATAGAAATTATCTGCCCTATCAAAGTCCACTATAAAATGATTGCCCGAAGGTGGGTGGCTCCCTTTGAACATTTTCTCTAGAATGTCTGATTGATTTCAATGTTAGTTTCATGATGTGATTTTGAGGGACGCAATCTAAACATCCAAAATGCTGGACTCAGCATCAACAGCCTTGTGGACTAGTAGGCTGTCACATACTTTGTGCTTCATAAAGAAGAGAGTCTAACAACAAAGAACAGTAGAGAGCTGAAGCTGCACTGTGACTGCAGCTGCCTTGTCAAAGGCCTTTCCACATTCATCACAAACCTCTTCACATCAGAGATCAAGATTAAAGATCTGCCAAAGCGTTCATTCATGCGTGAATACTTCCACAGTTTTGACAATGAGGTGTATCCTCTGATTCTTCCACAGGCCTGCCATGACATGCTCTTTGAAGAGGTATCTCTTCCTCTACCCATCATGGGCCATGTGGCAATAGTTCAACATCCCTACTTCTCACTGGCTTCTTTCCCTTCTCTCCAGTTTGTGCCCCCTTGGTTTTCCTGCTGTTGACTGAAGCATCTTGACTCAGAGCTTCTCTTTTTCCGCAGTCTCTACCTGTCCCTTCTCCATTCTCTCTAGGTTTGTGTTGAGTGAGAGATGAAGTGTATGTTACATGGAATTGATGTAGGAGCCAACAGAAAAGAGACGATTTCTGCAGTTGCAAAAACTGGATCTGCAATTTTGTGTGTGCACATAAGGTCCAGTTAGGATTAACTGAGCCTCCAAGAGAGTTTTTCATGTGATGATGGATGCATGTGTGCAGGTTGTGGAGTTTGTTTTCACAACCTTCAATGTCGTGCTCTTTGCACTAGACGTTGAGGTGCTGCATGTGGGGAGAAACTTTTCACATCGGAAGGTATGGCCACTCACATCATACAGACGTTCATGAACTCTTTTGTTGCATTTCTCGGTAGTAGTCTGCAGACTATTTTGTAGCAACAGTAACTTGCAGATGAAGCTCACTTGGAATCAGCTAACCCTTGTTTGTGATTGGTGTTTAGGTGTTACTGCACCCTAAGGGTCATGTCATCCAACCTGATGATATTGGATTGGTAATAGCATGGGACCTGCACACTGCTTATGCCATTTCTAAATTTGAAGACAAGCACCTGCGTAAAGGAATTCTACAAAAATGGCCCAGGAGCAAAACAGAAGTTGAATCTGTTGAGCTGCAGAAGTTCCGGACAGGACCAATCATAGCTGATAACAGGGACTTGCAAGGAGTGGGTGGTGACCTAAACCCAATTGTTTTCCCAAATAGCCCTGATGGCCGGATCAAATTGGAAACTAAGCTAAGGTCAGCTATTTGCTATACATATGACAACAATCCTGAAAAGGATGATTCAGTAGAATTAGGCACATTCCCAGGCTGGGATAACCACAGTGTTGGTTCTTCTAGCGGCAGAAGTTCAGGAGATGGAAGTTACCCAAAAGGAATGTCATTGGAGAAGGCAACTGAGATATTGCTATCGTGGCCACCTCTTCCACATCATGGACAGCCTCATCCTGCTGTCCTAGAACGTAGAGCAGATGTCATTCTGCAGAACCTTCAGCAACGCACTATTCAAGTGGTGGAGTTGAAGGTCCCTCATATTTTGGTCTGCTTACAGTGCAGTTGGCCACAGCACATTTACTATTTTTTGAGGGAGCTACGAAAGCCAGGATTCCCCAATCCACCAATTGTCATTCTTTACCCTGATGAGCCAAATGCAAACCAGTGGGGCAAGGTGGGCATTTTTGAGGATACCTTCTTTCTCAAAGGCTCTGCTCTCTATGAGCTTGATCTAATGCGTGGAGGTATCCTTCAAGCAGGTTTGACCCTTTGACCTTTCAGTTTACTGCCCAGCTTTACTTAGGCTTGTGGATTCCATGACAGTTAGTTTGCTGGGTGGTAAAAAGGCATGGACAGAAGTCATGCATATTAGCAAATGTAATGGCAGTGTTGAAGGCTAGTATAGTTGCCAGATTGCAGATTGGAGCATGTTAGAATTGCATTTGAGTTCTGTGTAATGTCCCACATTTGAACAAGGAGAGTGAGATTGATCCTATCCATAGGATTTTACATATCAGAGGTATAGATGTTGGGAACTAAATGGTTGAACCATGTAGTAAACTTTGCACTAAACACACCTAACTTCATTAAGGTCACTCTTCTGCATCTGGAACTGTTTTATCTGATCTTGGTACATGGCTCTCTCATGCAGAAAAAGTTGTCATCCTTGCTAATCAAGGTCAGCCAGTAGACTTGAGTGGGGAGGGAGTGGAGGGTGGGAGAAGTCAAAGGAGAACTCCAGCAGCATATACAAGTGATGTGGACAACATAGTGACAGCTGCCAATGTAGAGCGTCTTGTGGGAGAGAAGCCAGGAATCATGATTGTTGAAATGCAGCACACAATCGGGTTCTATTATCTACGCCCTCAATTTGATATTGATCGAAATCAGGTTGATCGTATAGATTACAAGCGTAATCGTGATGCCTTACTTTACTTTGGACCTCCATATATGGAAGGCAAGGCAGTTTCCCCAGGGCTACTTGGCTTCTTGCTGTAAGTGCCAGCCTGCTTTTGGTTCTCTATGTAAATACATCAAATGCCTGTACTATGGCCCTAACACTTCCATAAGTCACGCTTCTGTGAAGTGGACTTAGTGATGTGTAGGCATCACTCCATGGATTTCTTGATGGTGGCTTTGGTGAGCAGAACATAGCATGAAAAATCTGGCACTTTAGCAATTTAGCAAACATTCTGGAATTGATATTCTCCATGGTGAACAAATGCAGACGATCTTCTTTCTACAACCGAAATACAATATCCATTGTGGAGCAGCTGCTGGAAGGAGGGTATGTAAAGCAAGAGGGAGGGTTGAGTTCAGAGCGGTTACGTATCTTGGAGCACATATCAGTACCTGAGGAATACATTAATCAGGAGTATGGTGATCTCTTTGTTGGTCTTCTGCATGACAGGGGGATTCTGGCATTGGGCTTATACCGAGCCCAGGGTACACTTGGCGCCCCCACTTCATATGTGTTCACAAACCCTCCCAAAGAAACCATTGTAAATGCTGCTGATTGGGTGTATGTGCTTGTTTGAAACCATAGCTTCCAACAACATCCATTTAACAGCACATTCTGTAGAGTGCAGCATTGTCTATGGTAGGTTTTCTCAATAGCCAATTTGTATACTATGGTGAGAAGAGGTTCTCTAGAAAGCAGGCCTTCTTTAAACAGTAGCCAAAGCTTGTTGCTCCCCATTTGATTATGCCATGAATGAAGAGTTGCTGATTCATCCATCATATCTGTATGGTCTGCAGGTGTTGTTGATCACAGATGTTGCATGTGTTGGTTGCTGTTTCCTTTTCCCTCTTGCATTTCTTAATTCCTCGAACCAAGCAGAATCTATGTGTCACAGAGTTCAAAACCTGTATGTAAGTTGGGCTTGCCATTGGATTTGGGACTAGAATTTCTGGGCTTGTGGTTGAGATCTGAATTTCCTATCTTGCTGTAGTAATGAGCCAT
>Ga0116228_10005416_pt1 | contig 11384 bp, 7 predicted proteins | sample S1TSphfallax_2_FD_89694 | JGI IMG/M metagenome (GOLD analysis project Ga0116228, IMG submission 89694) | Host-associated microbial communities from peat moss isolated from Minnesota, USA - S1T2_Fc - Sphagnum fallax MG | ecosystem: Host-associated > Plants > Peat moss > Unclassified | place: USA...
CGCCCCACACACACATTAATAAAAAATCAAAGGGTTGAAGCTAGGATTACATTCACCACCACAACCCTACCAACAAGAGGAAGATGGAAAACACTTGAGTACTTAAGTTTTTTGTGTATTTTTTCCACCAAAAACTCATCTACTTCTTTGACATCGAAATTGAGACCAAAAGGAATCCTTAGGAGCTTGGATAAATCTCCTTCATTTGAATCACCCTCCACTTGAGTTCCTTGCCTAGAACCAAGGTTTTCCTTCATCTTTTTATCACTTCAATATACCATAGATTTTTCCCAATTGACTTCAACCCATTAATGAATAGAAAGAGCTCAACCAAATTGATTACATTCCAAACATTATTCTCAATGCATTTGACAAACAAAATCATATCATCAGCATATTGAGATATGATTTGTTGAATTTTTCTTTTGAGAAAGGAAATGAATTCAATGTCCCCCAAACTTTTAGTTTTTTTTTACCATAAAATTGAGCACCTCAACCACCAAGATGAAGAGATAAGGGGCCAATGGGCAACCCTACCTAACCTTTTTTTAAATACAAAATGGATTAATATTCCTTATATTAAAACATACAACTACTTCAACCTTGTCAAACATTAGCCATACCATTCCAATGAATTCATGAACCATACCTAGTTTTTTCAAGTTTAAAAACATAAAGTCCCACCCCACATTATCATATGTTTTAATGAAGTATAATTAAAAAAAGACTAGTCATTGGTTAAAATGTTTGGCCCAATCAATGGTTTCATGTGCTAGCAATACATTGTCTAGGATGTACTACAACAACAAGGCAATTTTATTTATGTCCATTACTTCCATGAAAATTGGTTGCAACCTCAATTGTAATGCCTTCACATATATTTTATAAGTTACATACAAAAGGGTTAAATTGGTCTCCAATTCTTGATTTGATACTCCCTTTCAGTCTTGATTTAAATAAAAGAATGACCAAGCTTTTGATGACCTTTTTGGTAGGTTGCCCAACTCTACTATTATTTAATCACTTGGAAATATTCTTCTCCCATTAGGTCCCAAAAGAAGGTGTAAATTTCAACTACCATCCCATTTGGACTTAGAGATTTACCTTTGCCATGACATTTGTAGCAATTCTAAGTTCTTCCATTGTGATTAGCATCGTTAATTTTGTGTTCATCTCTTGAAAAAAATTCCTTAACAATGAATCAAAAACTTGAGCCTTAAGTTCTGTTTGCCAAGGCCTTTATTCTTACACCTTACAAAATTTATTACAAAAACACTGGCAAACTTGCTCCAACTCCTTTTTTTTAAATACCATCATTCCTAATTCATTCCTTATAATATAATTCAAAGTCTTCTTGGGTTCCCCTTTTACTACTGCATAAATTTATTTGTTGTTGGAGTTTCTCTATCGAACCACCTGATTCACTACTACAAAAGTGAGGTGCAATTCATGAGCCTAAATTACTATGGGACCTTAAAAATGAAATAAGTTCATTGCATTTTAATCATTTCACTCTAATTAAAGTTATTTTACTATAATGTCATTATGTAAACATTGTGTTTCATTATTAATTGACATAATTCACTATTATAATTTATTGCAGTAAATAGGTATTTTTATGTTATTTTAAATACCATGTATCTGTTACCTTATGATATACCATATATTATTTCAGGCTATTTTAATTATTCTAAATTATACCCTATGTTATTATGAGTTATTATAGGTTGTTATTTATTATTAAACCTTAAAATATTATATGTCATTATACCTTAAGGTATTTTAATTAGTTTATTATAAGATTTTAAGTTATTTAAAATTAAACTATTTAACTAACTTTAAGCTATATTTAAGTTATTTTATTTTAAGTTAATATATGATCTTTCAAATTATATTTTAAATTATTCAAGGTTATTATACTTTATGATATTATAAGCTATTTTATCCTAAGTATAATAACTTAAAATAATTTAAAATAAAATATAATGACTTAAGGTGAAATAACTTATAATAGTCAATAATAGCTTATATGAAAAATAATTTAGAATAACATACAATAGAATACTACCAATTGCCTATGATAATATAACTTATAATATAATAATCACCAATAGTTGTAATATAACATAAAATAACCAACAATGGTTTATAATAAAATAACCACCAATGGTTTACAATATAATAACCAACATGAACCTATGGTAATTTAACCACCAATAGCCATTAATAAAATAGTCACAATATCGATTAATGTAATAGCCAATAATAACCATTAATATCCATTAATAGAACACCCACCAATAGCCATTAATCTATTAATAACCAATGATAATTTAGCCTATAATAACCACAATAACCATTAATAGAATATCCATTAATAGCTACCAATAGAATAATTACCAATAATCATTAATAGAATATCCATTAATAGCTACCAATAGAATAATTACCAATAATCATTAATAGAATATCCATTAATAGCCACCAATAAAATAATTACCAATAATCATTAATATAATATCCATTAATAGCTACCAATAGAATAATTACCAATAATCATTAATAGCCAATAATAACCACTAATAACCTATATTATAATTGCTTATAATTGCCAAAAATAATATAAGGCGAAATAATTTACAATAGACAAAAGTAAGTTAAATTGAAATAACCTACAATATCCTAGAATTGTCAATAATGGCATAAGGTGAAAAAACTTTTAATAACCAAAAGTAACCAACTATAGCCTCACATAACCAAAAATAACTTCAAATGAAATAGGTTTAAATAACCAAGAGTAATTGAGAATAACTATAAGTAATCATAAATAATGTAATTTAATATAATTTAGATTAATGAAAAGTAGCCTAACATAGGTAGTATTATTATATTAACAAAAAAAATTCATTTATTAAACATTTATTTTTTCAAAATAATGGTCATTGAAATGTTATTGAATAATGATATTCAAAATTTTTTTTTGTTCAAATGATTTTACATTTTCATAAGGAAATAAATGTAATTATATACATTATTGAATTTTTAAAAAAACTCAAACATTTCATTTGGACAAAATGTCAATGAGATATGAATTTTCAAATTTTATATTTTTGTAATATTTAAAATGAAGTATTTGATAAATATAATGCAATGTAACATATTATCATAACAAGCAAAGTGGCTTGATGGTAGTGGTGTTTGCCTCGATTTTAAAGGTCAAGGGATCAAATCTAATAAGCGGTGTGTGCACGATCAACAATGGTAAATTGATTGAATATTTTCTTATTTAGTTTCTTAAAGTAGGTGCCTAGGTTGATTATGTGGCCTACATACCTAGGTTAAATTTAAAACCTAGCGTAGGTAGTGACACATGTCAATAACTCATAGGCTGAAAATCATGAAATTATCAATAATTATTATATATTAAATAATTTAAATTTAATTGATTTCCATGTTGCTTAGTTAATTAACTAGCAAGTGAATGGATTGATAAATTTTCATTTCACTTGAGAATAACATTGTTTCACTAGGTATTAGTGAACCAATTCATTGTTCGTAACAATTGATCCTTGTTCATTGAGGGGTTAACAAATTTCACCATGGTAAAAATGTCCAAATTCACTCAAAATCTAATGAAACCCAAAGTGAACTAGTACGCATTTTGGTGTAATGATTATAGGTCAAATTCTTTGCTTCATAGTATTACTTTCTTCCAATTCTTATATTTTCAACTTAAACCCCCCACAACCTCTTGACACTTTGTATCAAACATGAAATTTGGAAGTTTATTTTGTGCATGTTTTAATTTGTGGTGTAACTATGCTTCTTCCCTACAAAAAATGTTGACTTATGCTTGCAATTTTTTTTGTAAAACTTAATGACCTACTTCATCATTGCCAAAAAGGCAACCCCTTTTGGTTAGTCATGCCATATATCATGAATTTGTTGTTTTGCCTCTTCAAAATGTCATATGTTCATTTTAAAAAAGATATGTTGTATCAATGTTTGTGCCAATTCCAACACATAAGAAATTGGATGGTGATCATATTAATTGGACATTGTTTCCTTTCACTACATAAAAAGAAATCTTGTTTAGTTATTCACCTTGGAAACAATTGGAGACATACACCATGTCCAACTTAGCCATAATCCTTTCATTTCAACTTCACAAGTTGTCCCATGAATATTTGAAGTTCTCCATCGATCTTGCAGGTTCATTCATGTCCAAGGTTAACTTTCAAACTTCCCAAGACAATATTTTTTTATTTGAAATCATTTTGCCACAAGTTGATTTGTCCTTTTTATGTTCTACCATGTTCCAATATCCACAAAGCACTTAATTGCAACCTCATGGATTCTTTTTAAGTTCATTAACTCCCATAAGTTGACTTTGTGTAGTGGATTACTTAAAGCATATACATTAATGAAACCAATTTCCCCAAATGGCAATCAACTCATCTTCAAAATTTAGACTTCATTCCTTCCAAAGGTCCAATAGTTAGACATAAATCATGCCCATTTAAGGTCCATTAAGATGTAGGTCCCATTCTTACCAAGTTGCCCTTGTTGCAGTTCAAATGAGTATCCCTCATTTGCCTCATAAATCTAGATTACATGTGCACTTGGTCAAAGCAACTTCCCAATGTTATTTGCCTTCTCCAGATGGAGCTTATGTTCATGGATACACACAATATCCATTTGAAGAGTCATTCCCCTAAAAAATTGGTTCATTTTACAAACTTTTACATCCATATTCAAGCTTTGAACATTATAGGACAATAGGTGGATCTTCATCCAAAGGTGTTATTGGGAGTTTAAGAATCTTTACCTAAACTTTCGATCGACTATCCAACTTTCATTTGCTTCCCAAAGCCCCATATGTCATAAAATTATTATTGGTTATTTATAGCCTTATAAGTTATTGGAGGAATAAAAGTTTTGTTGCTTCTTGCAATTGTTTTCATGGCCCTAACAAATTTTTCTTCTTTGCGCTATTGTTTTTAGGGACATTCACCAAGTTTTGATTTAATTGTGTTGCATGGCGGCTTGAAGTTGACCCTCTACCATTAATGTCTTTTCGTGCCCCAAATTTGTCACATTTCGATCCCACTAGCTTCCTACAACATGTAATTATTTTTCCCTTGTCCCCCCTAGGTCTAGGAACTTAAAGTAGGTTTAGGCAACCTAGGCCTACCTTAGGAGCCTTTTATGTCCTTTCCTAGGTTGCACCTAAAGCTAGGCCACTAGAATAGGCGTATATGTAGGCCACCTAGATTTATGAGTCTACACCTAGGCCACCTAGGTAGAAAAATCCTATTTTATTTTGAATATTTCCTTTAAGGTTGAACCATTTCAATTGGCTCATCCTAAGTGGCCTTCTTTTTTTGAATATTTCTTATGTTTTGGATGCTTGAAGTGCTTCCATTTATATTTTTCATGATTTGGAAAGGATGAAAAACAAAATGGGACAAACTTTTGGGGAAGATAAACATTTTCATATGGACATACAACACTAAAGCCTTTTAATTCATACAACATTATCTTGAAATAATTACCTAATATACATTAATGAAATAAATAAATAGATTATAAGGAGGTAAGTAAATAGGCATTCTAATTAATAATAATTAATATATAGTTAGTTGTAACTAATAATTACAACCATGTTATAAAATGTTTAAATTATATAAAATATCAATATAATATGAATTAGGTCAAATTTTAATGATTTAGTTACACAATATTTAATATATTTTAGGTAAATAATTAAGTAACCAACTAATAACTTATTGTAGGTATGACTATAGGTATTTAACTTAACTTAAGTGTTGTTAGTTAATTATACCTAAGTAAATTATGGGAATTATAACTTATAATAAGTAGTACATATGTTCATTTAAGTTATGTATGAATCACACTTACGTATTTACATATACCATGCACATATAAATTTGGTTATACCTAAGTTAACTATGTGGAACTAAATAGTTATAGGCCTAACCTACCTTAATGTAAGTTTAAATCATTGTATGTATTAAGGGAGGTACATAATAAATCATATATTGATATGTAGTTTTAATACATAGGTTAGATATATTTAACCTATGTATAAAATTTACGATATATTTAGCCTAATTATAGGTTACAATATACATATCTTAAGTGTCATAGACACCACCATCACTCATTATTTGCATCATCGTTTGCACCAACATAATCGCTTGCATCATCATTTGTATTGTCATTTACATTAACATAATTGTTAGCATCATCATTTGCATTGTTGCTTACATCATCACTTGCATAATCATTAACTTTTAATCAACTCTTAGTTCATTATTAGTTAGGAAGCTTCTCAAAAAGTTTTTTTGGTACGTGCACACATAGAGGCTTCCTTGAGCTAGATCCCTAATGGGGTATAATCTAAGTTAATCTTTAATTAAATTTTAGTTGACTTTTAATTCATTATTAATGAGGAAGTTTCTCAAAAAAAAAATTTAGTTGGTGCACACATGGAAGCCTTTATGGAAGCTTCCTTAAGCTAAATCCCTAATGGGATATAAATAGGGGTAGAATTTCCCATTGCCTTCAATATGTTCAACACCAGTTTTGGATAGGTTTTATTTTCATAACCTTTGTTTTCATACGTTATCAAAATAAAATTTTATTTAAATCGTCTTTTAGTATTTACCATGTTTTTGCCTTGCGTCTTTATGTTTCCAATTTTGGTTTAAATTTAGGCTTGCATTTCTTATGATTTTTTAAATTTATTGTGTCTTTGGCTTAGTTTTTATTTTGATAAGTTTTCATACATTATGTACATATTTTATTATACCTTACCTAAGTATAAATTGATTATTTTAGCCTAGGTACATAGGTTAATTATATTTAATTAGGTCATACCTATGTTAGGTTAACAAAACATGACTTAAGTATATTTCTACCTATATTTATTTAATATTCGTTTCTATGTATTTTCTCGGCAACTATAAATTGAAATACAAACATGTGGCATTTAATACATGGTGGTTACCTACCTACCTTGTAATGTGGTTAACCTTGTGCACAATCCTTGGAGTGACCATTCAACAAAACCACCCATTGTGATTAAAAAAGGTGGAGTGGAAAATTTTGAATCATGTCGGAACGCATTTCAAGCAAAAAAATCCCAAACCACCATTGCCTCCCACTACATGACCACTTTGGTGAGTTTCTAGTGGGATTTGCCCACTCAACAAAATCAAAATCATGAATGGTTTGTGTCATGTGAAGGCCATCCAAAGTTGAATTGGGTGGTTGGTTGTAATGGTTTGTCCATGCATTTTGTAATAATGTCATTTTGAATTGTGAAAAACTTTATCATCCCCCCAACAACAAAAGAGCAACAACTCATCCTTGTGTCACTTGGTTAGTTTTTCAAAATGATAACCAACTTATCCAAGTTTTCCACACCCGACCAACACTATCATAAACTAATCAATATTCCAACAATGTTTAAATATGCATTCAATTTTAATTTGAGAATGTGAAATACCCAAAAATTGATGGGGAAGGAATGCAACATTAGGAAATTGTTTGGCATGGTATTTCCACCATTGTAAGGGTGATTTTACAATGTTATCATCCACATGTATGCAACGATACAAACATAACTCATATTGACCAAAAAGATATTAACTTCATTTGTAGAAATTACAACTCCCCACAAGGAATCATCATTGATGGGTGTTAAAGGAGGAGGGCCTTCCATACACCTTGGATTTAAACGTTTGGAAACCACCACTAAGAGTGGCAACAAAACATATTAGTCATATTCTTCCACAACTATTATAGCTTTATCCTAACCTACATATTCCATGATGCATTATAGCCCTTTAAACATGGGATCAAGTTGAAGAACACACATATTATGTGCAACAACAACATTAAAAGTCATAGCAAAAGCCAAAAAAATGCTCCGACACATTAACCACTTTAAACACCGTTTTACCATACAAAATCTCCAACTTTACGTCCAACTTTCCACACATCAATGGAGGGTTGATGTATGAACTTGATGGTCTTTGTGCATCCTAATACAAATGGAAAATGTTGTAGACAAAGCATTTGAAAGCAACCAATACCCTTTGGTCTTGTTGAGAATGCATTGTTCCACCACAGGGCCCAAGGTTTGTGCCCATGTTGAAGCAAATGGTATTCGGGTTTGCAACTTGGAGGTTTGTTGGCTGCAACAAAGGTTTATGGTAACATATTCCAAGGTTTTTTGAATGCAAACAACCTTGGAAGCAAATTGAATCTTAACTGATGTTTTGAATTTTCAAGGTTTTAAGCTAGTTTCCTTCCACACCAATTCCTTTTTTTGCCTACCCTTCCCTGACTTCTTTGTTCATGTAATGGTTTTTTTTGCAAGGCACTTTGAACTTTTGCTACATTCATTTCTTTCATCTCAACACTAGTCTTAGTATCATTAATGGCATATTGACATGCTTTAAACATGACATAAACAAAACAAATGCCATTAAATGGTGTAACAAGTTATAGTGGTGCACAAGATATAATACTTGTGAATGTAAAAACAAGTGTATTCAAGTTTGTCCCTTCATCCTTAACATAAACAATGATTATGCTTGTGAGTTGATACTCAACCAAGAGAGATTTGACATGTTTTGCCAATGTTGTTCCAAAGGTGTTTGGAGTTTTAAACAACCCTGCTATAACATGGCAGGGCACCTAATCATCATTAATAAAATTAATCACTAGCGCGAATGTATCAAAGTTAGTTTTGGACATCTAGAGTTCTAATGTAAGAATGGCTATAACACATGCATCTTCATCACCTTAGCCAACATATATGGGATCTAAACAAGGTACTTACATGTAAGAAATCTGAATTTATCACACTAGTGCATTATAAGACGATGCAACTAAAGATTTTCAACATAAGATAAAAGCATGTACTTTTTGGTAATCAATAGAACCACATCCTCTATAAACCACTTTTGACCTTGATCAATCGGTTTATAAAGGGTTTTGGCTAGAAAAAAAATTAATATTGGAATGGGGAGGCATTTATCTTCCTTTTTTTCCCTTTATGCTGACCCCCACCTTCTTCATTTTTTGTTTTTTTCTCCTTGTAATATTGAAAAATAACCCATGTTCAATAAAAATGTGTTTCTTCATATTTGTGATGCCACATGCAAGGTTGTAATAAAGAATACCTTTTTTGGATTATGTCATGTTGTTGTTACTAGAAATTTAGGTGACATGGGGTGGCACAAAATGCACCTCATGTTCTAGACAAGTTGGATTTGGACATGTGTAGTTGGATCATTCGACACAAAAAATGCCCAAGCAAGGGAGATGTGGCTATGGGGATTCCAAAATATCATGTTCATTTGCAGTTCAACAAACATAACACCCAATGTTTCTTGTTGAGTATCAACTCTTTGAATCATTCTTTTAGTCATTGCTTCTACGACATCAAGTGCACTAACTCCTTGGATAGACTTGCTAGTGATGTTGGTGACACTAATGAATTGTAGTGATGCACCTTCCCCATGAAGTGATACACAATCAATGCGATAGTAAACATGAAAGTTCATGGAGGGATATGAAAAGCCAAATCAAGGTGATGTAAAACTTCAAGAAACCCTAATGATGGGAAATTTTGCAAAACATAGAAACCATAAGCCTCACATGCAAAGCATTACAACAACGATGGGAATGGTAAATGATACCCACAACTAGGAAACCAACCACCATAGTAACAATCATATAAACACAAATAGGCATTTTGTTTTGTTGATTATTGTTCACAACTAGTAGCATTTGGAATCATTAAAAAAAAACATAAACACATAAAATGGAAATCCAAATAAAAATTCATGAGTGAAGAGTTTAATGAAAACTTACATAGCTTAAGTTTTGAGGAAATTTGAGCAATGGTCACATTGAAAATTGAATGTAGGTGCTAAACAAAAAACGTCATACCATAATTGAGAACCATTGTTGCCTTCAGCTTTCAACTTTACAACACTATAGCTCAAAACACATAATCATAGCAGGATTGATATTAAGGAAGGAAACAACTCTAAATGTGCAATATCGGTATGCATTCTAGTATTCCAACCCTAAAACTAGGCTAGTTGGGTTTTTGGCTGGTTTTGGTGAAATACATACCAAGGGTATGTTAATATTGAATTGGTACCATGTGGATTGATACTAGACTACTTGGGTTTGTAATACCAATGTTGATACCAATGCATATACTAGGGCACAACCTATATACGAAATCAACATTGGTATCCTTTAGATATCAAAAGACAAAAATGAAAAAAACTATGTAAGCACCTTATGCAAGATGATGCCATTGGAGTAGGCTTTTCTTAAAATAAGCACACCTTGATTTCACCTCATGAAGGCAAATATTTCATAAATGCCCTAGATCTCAAGCTTTACCCTACACATGAATATCCTTCCTAGAAAAGAGGAGAGATCTTATGCCTACTCCTTACTTGAGTGAGGTGGATATTATGCATATAAGTAGTTTTTTATTTATAGGAGTAAGATCCCTGCCATCATAAAAACGCTTGGAAAAAAATTGTAGTGTATGTGGAGGGCACCTTATATCCATGAATTTCCTTCCTAGAAATTGGGGGGATATTGTGCCTACTTGTAAGGGTGGCAGGGAAATTATGCCTACTTATATATGTGTAAGAACCCTCCCACTATTGAGAAGTAGGCATAAGAACCCTCCCATTCAAACACCTCATGATCTGCATAGGTTTGGTTCATGATAAGTTTTGCCTCATGCTTTATGATAGGTAAAGCAGATGGGTGGGGGACATTTCCAAAATGCAGGGCCAAACTCAGCTATTGCCTCATTCTAGGCCCCTTATTTTGAGAGTGTGCACACCCTAGGGCTTTACCCTACATTTGAAACCCTCCATCCACCCTTTCCCGTGCCTGGGGATCTACATATGCATACTCAGGCTTTATGATGGGGGAAAACCCACAATGGCGAGACACTCCCAAAATGGAGAGGGCCCAGAGTTTGAAACCGCCTTGTCACAGGCCCCCTTACTTTGGCGATGCCCAGCCCAGCCCAGCCCAGCCCAGGCCTCCCATCCCCCTCCCGTGTCTGTGAGTGTTTTATCTTTACCCTACAAAAAAAAAAATATTTAAAATTGATATCCTAAATGCACTTGGGGAAAAGCTGCCAATAATAATCTGCCATTACCCAACAGCAAACGTGAATGAATAAAAACAAATAAGACAAGAGTCACTCATAAGCAATTATGTCTGGTTTGATTAATGTCCTCTGTAAAAGCACTGGCATATGCAACCTTGGCAACAACAACCCACGCACCCACCCACCCATCCAC
>Ga0116228_10005417_pt1 | contig 11382 bp, 10 predicted proteins | sample S1TSphfallax_2_FD_89694 | JGI IMG/M metagenome (GOLD analysis project Ga0116228, IMG submission 89694) | Host-associated microbial communities from peat moss isolated from Minnesota, USA - S1T2_Fc - Sphagnum fallax MG | ecosystem: Host-associated > Plants > Peat moss > Unclassified | place...
CAGGAAAGAGTTAGAACTCTCACCATTTTCACCTGTCTTTAGGCGCCCACCTGGGAGCTTGAAAAAGGAATTCCCTATTTGCAGCAGCAAAATGTGGGGATGATTGTGTTCCTGTACCTGCACAGCAGACAACAGCAGACATCAACCCAAACAACATTTATTAACACATAAGGAGAAAGAATTGTCTCTCAAGTTGCATCTAATTCTAGACCAACATCCTGACATTGAGTGGGGAGTGGGGGAAAGAGCACCTTACCAACAAAATCCCCTCAACACTTGTGCGCATTCCTTCCTTCATGTAGCTGCAAATAACAGAGAGCAGAGAAAAAAATCAGTTGCAATTGATTGATGTATAGATTGCCTTCTAAACCCTAGAAATTGCAAACAGTTAACCACAATAGATGGTGCAATATGGTAGTTGATCCTCCTTCATGCTTGAAAAAATCTGTGTTTTAGAGGAGCCAAATCATTCCACAGCACCAAGACCACGTAAATGGATAAAATGATTCCAGGACTGGAGCTGAAAAACTTGAGAATGCAATGAAAGAGATTCTGAAAATTGAAGTTGGTTCTTCTCCTTACACTCTGCTCTTTTGTTTGTAGTTAAGAGGTGATAAATCATACCCTTAACCCTGGGATTCATTTCCCACTAAATCCTAACCTAAAGCATTGCATATTGGGTCTTTGAGCAAGCCTTGGCAATGCCAAGTCTATCATCTTCTGCTTAACCCCAAAGAAAGGCTGATTCCTCAACCTGAAACTCAATCCTAAACTTGATTTCTTCCCACATTCTGTAACACATAGTGCATCAGGTACTCCTCTCTACATTGAGTGTGTGATACATTTTGTCGACTTCCATGGTGGTCCAGAAGGATGTTGGGTCCTTGACTGATATTTCAACATGATTAGCTAATGTTAATTCTTTAGAAGCTTCGAGCTTGTGAAGAAGCAGAATGGTTACACTCTGCTGCCAATGAAGAAAAGACATTGGTGGAGATTGCCTAAGACAACCAGTTCACCATTTTGTCCTAGATCAAAGCATTGCAGGGCAGGTTTTGGGAGGATGACAAAATGGGCTACTGAAAACTCTGATGCATAAAGACAACCAGTATCACCATTTTGTCCTAAACCAAAGCATTGCAGGTCAGGTTCAGAAGGATGAAGAAATGTGCTACTGAGAACCCTAATGCATACCAACCCCCCCTCCCCCCCAAAGAGAAATGAAAGAAGAAGGGGAGAAAAAAAGCGAATACTTTTACTTTTGCTTCATGCGTGCAAGACGATCAGCTACGGAGGTGTCCTTCTCCATTTTTGCTTCCTTGCTCCCAAAAGTGTAGCTCGATAGTGGGTACACATTCACCACTGGACCTGGCGCCATGTCTCTCTCTGTGTGTCTGTGTCTGTCTTTCCGCTTTCTCACCCTACCCCACTCTTTCTTTTTTCGACGCAAACCTTTCCAAACTCCTCCTCGATGTAAGCCTCAAAAAACAGCAACAGAAAATCTGTCTCCCCGTAATCTCTCTACCGACCTGAACTCTTCTTTCTCACGTCTCCGAGTAAAAGAAAAACAGATCTGGAGATCTTGAGATGAAACCAACAACAAAAGTACGAAAGCTCCAAGTGTTGAAGAAAGTGGTAGTGGAGAATCTGTCAACAACAAACCCATTTGAGGAGAAGCCAAGACAAACCATCCCCTCGACAGACATTACTACGAAGAAGTCACTATTCTTCTACGATGTACTCCCACTCTCTCACTCTTTCTCTGGCATTGAGCTGCTTGCTTGCCGTGGCACACTTTAGGGTTTCAATCCCATCACTAAAACCCTAAACCCCTAAACCCGAATTAAGACCGTTGTCAAAAAATATGTACACGAACACTGGAAACTTGTGATGATTTAAAAATTCCTCCCAGTGTCTGAGCCCGGGTTCGAACCGGGGACCTCTAGTGTGTGAGACTAGCGTGATGACCAACTACACCACCCAGACAAACACGAAAGGTTTTGCCCATAAACGAAATATAACTTTTATTTGTAAAATTCTGATATTACCAGAACCAGATATTTTGCAGGAGACTATGATTGGACATTATGAATCCTTAGGAATTTTCTCTTTTTGTTTCTTTGGAAGCACAACAGCAGAACTGACATGACACGTTGTTGGCACTCTTGACTCAAGCTCATTGGCACATGGCCAGTTGGAGTTTCACCTCCACACCACAAGGAGATTTGAAATAGGACCTTTTGTGGCCCAAGAAGGGGCTATACTAGTGAATCATCATCCTTGGGCTCGTCCTTAGGAATTTTATTGCATGGCAAAAACCAAAAAGCTAACCTATTAGAACGTCCAAGGGCATTGCAACATCGTAGGATCATTCAATATGAGAAATGAAATTGTTGGAGTTGTTGCAATGTTTGTTTGTTATGTTGTGGGAGAAGGAGAGAGAGGTTGTTGGAATAGGAGAGGTATTTGTTCAGTTCAATTTTGTGTGTTTGTGTGGTTGAAAAAGGAAAGAGAGGTTGTTGGAGTAGGAAAAGTGTGTGCTCGATTCAATTTTGTGTGTTTAAATGTTGCATTACAAGATAGGAGCTTGTTGGAGCAAAAGAATGAGCAAAGGGGTCTCCTATTGAGTTTTGATGAATATTGGTCCTCTATATATAAATGACTTCAAGAATAACTCAAAATTTAGCATTAGACAACAAAGGCAAACCAAAGATTAGACGATACTACACATAATTGTATTATATAGTTTGATTATGTGAGGTGATGAATCCTTTGGGGGCACATTATTTAGATTAGGGGTCTTTAATTTGGTTCATACAAATTAGGCCATGGTAAGACCTTGTTAGCCTTGCATCAAATCATATTTTCCTCTTTTATGGCGTTCAAACTAAACAAAATCCATACATATATCATAGCATGGACCTTATGTATTTTACACCTTTATTTTGGTTCCCTTCTCTTTTTAGATTGATGACAATATTTTTTATGCAAGTGCCACATGGATACATTACACATTACTCATAACTTTTTACATTCATCCCATAGCAATGACCTTATCATGCATTTTGTGCATACATGTGAGGAATAGGGTTGTTAATGTCCTTTTTTTGGGGACATCTTTAAGATTTGAAGGACATCTTGAATAGGGCATCTTTGGTAATTTTTAGGTTTGGCATGGTTTTTAAAGGTTTGAAGACTCATTTAGGTTCAAGGACAAGTGGGAGAATAATGGGCAATGTCAAGGGACATTTGAAAAAAAATTGTTTTTATTTTGGGTGATAGGGGGATGCTAGAAAATGATGGGGGCATTAGGTAACATTGAAGAGACATCAAGTCAAGAAAAAAAGGTGAGTTTTTTTTTGGATGACAAAAGAACAATGGGGACATCAAACAACATTAAAGAAATACCAAAGGATATTGAGTAGTGCTAAAGAGACATTAGGGGATGTTGAGTAGTGTTAGGAAAATGTTGAAGATGTTGGCAATTTTTTTTAAGCAATGGGGAGACATCAAGGGATGATGACAATGCTAAAAATATGTCAAATGATGTTGGGAAAACTCCAAGGGTGCCAAGAAAATATGAGAAAACTCTAGGAGATGTTAGGCAATGTTAGGAAAATGCTAGAAATTGCAAGAAGAGGGTAATCCAATTTTATTTTATTTTTTGGTAAAAATGTAAAAACATTATTATTGTTGAAGATGTTAGGAGTGATAGTACTATTTAAGACATGGAAAATTGACAAGAAATATTATGTCATATAACATGGTTTTATTTTAGATTTTTCTTAACAAAGTTCAAAGAGTAATGAATTGCACCACATCTATTTATAAATATTTGGTGAATTGAATCATGAACTCTTCCATAAAGTTCCCATAAAGTTCATTGTCCATGGAATATTTAAAAAATACTTTGACATGGGTAAAATTACAATCAAAAGAGCCACCCCAATGAGTAGACATTCCTTAAAATTGTATTTTTGTATGTTTGAAAAATCACGAAGGAAACATAATAGTTTGGATTGTCATAAATTTTTTGGGAATATTTTTCAATAATTGCAAAGTTTACATGTTTAAAGCTTGACACAAATCAAACATGTTTTTACGTGTTCAAAGCACTCAAACCTCAAGAGTGGACAATGTTTGTTTTTTCAAATGTCTTTTTTTTACCAAATGTGCAACATTCCTTTTGAAAATTGGAGAAGATTTTAAGATTGATGATTAAAAAGGAAAATTGACTTGAACTGATTTTATTTTTTTAATAACCCATTTGAACACATTTGGCTTAAAAACGCTTTTGACCCTAAAAATTATGGATTTAAAAAAGTGGCTTTAAAAACAATTGTTCATTTATTTGGGATAGAAGGCATGAATGCATAATATACATGATATAAAATCAATTTGTGGTCAAAATTTATTTATATTTTAAATGTAATGTTAAATGGGGTATTCAAAATACATAATGTTAAGTTACAAACCAATGCAAAACTAACACTTGTCATGTTTAGTCCTTAGAAAATAACTTTTACCTTTGCACCCTTGGCTCCTTTGACTCTGATTTCACACACATCCATTATGGATGAAAGATGAAAATGTATGTAGCTACATTCTATTTAACAATGTACACCTTCAATTCCATATGATTGTTATGTTTAATTACATGTATGCTCATCATTGAAACAATCATGCCTTCAATTCATAAACATTTTATGATAATTGAAACCATGTTCATTTCCATACATGGACATGCAAAGCCTTACATGTTTTTGTGTGTTTTTTGGGCAAGACTAAATAGGTAAAATGATGGAGATAATATAGGTATTTTTCCATTAGGCTACCATGATCACAATTACATATTTTGCTTCATATTATGCTCACATCAGCTTACTAAAAAGACATTTAAAAGGTTTGCTTCTTGTTACATGGTTAAGGTCTTTCCATTGGAGAACTACAACTAGGTTGAAAATTTATAAATAATCAATGTTAACAATGTTGGGGAATTTTCGTGCAATACAAGTTCTTGTTTAAAAAATGATAGATGTTGATGTATGATGATTCATAGTTTGATTTGAAGTGGTGAAGTTATCACAACTTTGCATTTGGTCAATGCTTGATCAATAGAGTTGTGAGGTGAACATGAACATAATTAGATGGAACAAATGTAATAAAAGTTGCAATTGAAGCAAATTTTATGATCACAAGAACTTAATGGAAAAAGGCATTAATGTGGGTTATTGATCCATTTAAGAGATTTATTTTCCATAGAGAAGACCTTTATAATAGTGTTTCTATAACATTTTAAAGAAAATAAACTTCCATTGGTGAACATGTGTTATTTTAATGTACACTCATCTTGGTGGGGTGTGAGAATTTCTTGAACCTTGTTATGAGGTAACTATAGTTGGTTGGGGGCGATTTCATGGTTGTACATAAGATGGGCTTTAACTTAGTAATTAGACATAAACATGTGCACAAGATAAGTTAATAATGAGGCAAACAAATCATTTCATATTTCTTGAGTACACATGAACATATAACATTGTCCATAACTTGCAAATAATCAATATCTATGTTAACAATGATTTTTGACAAGAGTTTAGTTTTACATCACCATTGGGTTCTTGTCTACCATACTACATGTAGTACCACATACCCGAGTAGTTAAGATAGTTCACAAGGTTCAATTTATGATCAATAAATAAAGCAAGAATGGATCATGCATAGATGAACAACATTAGAGGAGAATTCAAAATAATGTATATTGTTTTGTTTAAGTACAAGATCAATTCTAGTTTTCTAGGTGCTTAAAAGATTATTTTATGCCCCTTATATCTCCATTTTTTTCTTACTTCTTTAAACCTTCAAATTACTATAACCCACGTTGTATTAATAGACCTAGTGATTTAGCAAGTCGAAGTAATGATAGTTAAATTTAATAGGGTACAATCGAATTTTACCTTGTCAAATCTCAATAGGGTGTTCACCTTGATTCAGTTGGATGACTACATAGGTTTGGTAGATTGAATGTCTAATTTCAGTAAGCCTATTTTCAAGACTTCTTCTACTATTTGATACATTTGTTTCAACATGCATTAAATTTACATATTCCTAGTTCATTAACCCCCTTTAGGACCTTAGTGTCCACACAAGGTCATCATTTTCTAAATAAGATATTCCTTGTTTGGTGCTACTAGCCGAGATTGGGAAATGTTGGTTGGGGGGTAGATGCAAGCTACGATGGTTCACTTTTTGTGACCTTATGGACTTTATGTACAATGTACTTTATTCAAATGCTACAAACACATTGTAAAATCATCAATTTGAAAAAAATATTTATGGATTCAAATTGCTAACTTGAATTTAAAATATTTATTAAGGGGGAAAATTCAATAAACATACATCAATCATATAGTAATGCACATTGAAGTGGACATATGGACTATAATCTAGGTTATACATTAACATTCAAATGCATTTTTTGTTATGATTTCATTTCAGTATTTTTTATAGGGTTTCAATATTGATACATGATGGGAAAAAAATATGAATTGAAGAAAATTACAAAAAAAACTTTAAAGAACAAATAACTATGGACTTTTTAATTATTAGATTTGGGCCATATTTTTAAAAGTCCCAATCTTGGTCATTTTTTGTTGGATTGATTTTCTTCCCCCTAACATGTATAATAAATGGGCAACCTTTCATATGGACTTTGTTAATTGATTAATCACCACATAAGGCCCACTAAATATTGGTTTAAATTTCATTTTTTCATTTTAGTGTTATTTTTTCCATTTACATGGACTTTTGGGACTGGGACTCTTGCCATTTTTGAGCCATAGTAGTTTGCATCTACCATGGGATTAGGAAATCGTTGATGTCATCATCAAATTAATTTCTAATGTAGAGCTTTCACCCAACATTATTCCTAAAACAAAATTCGATACATTTTATCCTTCCTAAAGACCAATGGATGGGGCAAGCATTGTTAGAATTCTCAAGGTGTCAAATTCTTGGGGTTCTTCTAAAGTTGTTTCACCAAGTAATATGCTCTAAAAATAACAATTCGTAATGTTGTTGGGCTCCTACCAAGATGGGTTTAAACCACATGTAGGTTGGGTCCCTTTGTTGTGTAGTGCTAGCTAATCAGTTGACATTATCATTTCCTTTAGTAAATCCTTGAATGCATAGCTCTCAAATAGATCTTCTAACCTTGTGCCCATTAACATGTCCCCATGAAGTCCTCCTTCATTGTCTTTTCAATGGTGTCTAATATAGGATCTCTTTTGGCCATAACAAAAGTGGGTTTATGCTAATTGCCATGGTATGTTTCCGGTAATATTTGTTGTACACCACCTCCAATTTGCAGTAATATTATAATGCATATGCACCCAAACAACCTATGAGATGTTCTAACACATCATAACCACGTCTATTGTTGAAAATGATATAACCACACAAAATATTGTATGCCAAATATTCACAAAACTCCATGTCTTGTATCTACATCAAATGTTGGAGAATAGTTCTTGTTCACTCATTGTAAATGGAAAAACGTATGTGATTTTGATAGTGATTCTTCAATGAAGAATGTTGTCATGGTGCAAAATCTTCCATTGGTTGTTTTGAATTTTTATCCTTCCTTACACATCACCTTCATTGGGTTTTCCCCCCATTCTTGCCACCCTCCGTTTGTTCCTTCCTTCTAGTTTGTTCGTTAAATTCAGTGACTAAAATTTTGTGCATGTTATCTCGATCCACTTCCTCTTCTTTTATGTTTATTTTGTTAGATTCCTTTTGCTTTCAAAGATTTGGTGTGTGTTGCATTAAGTTCCATTAACATGTCTTGTTCCTTTTAGTAATGCAATTACACCATCAACAATCGAACTTTAGTAAAAACTGTTAAAAGCTCTTCACCTTGATTTTCAAGTAATTGATCATATAGGAGTACTGCCTTAGCTAACTACTCCAACACTAATGTTTTCCATTTAGCCATTCAACATCATGTTTATCCTTTGCTTCCTTTTGTTTAACTTTTTTTTTTTTAGCAATTGTAAGTTGGATTTGTTTTTCTAGATTTTGTATTTTCTCCAGAAAAGTTTTCTCATGTGTTTTGCTAACTTGCACAGTACTTTGTTTTTGTTCTTTAAGTAGTTGTACCTTCAACTCAAAGCTTAGAGACTTGGCATGCCAAGCCTTTTTTTCAGTCTACACTACAAAAAGCTTTTGTTTTGTTCATTTCAAACATTTTGTGGTTGATTCCATTCCCTCCTTATGTTTAATTAAAGTTGTAGTCAACATTTTTTTGTGTTGAACAGCGGCATTTTTGATCTCCTCCACCACTCAAGTGAATGTACCCTCTACATTTGCAAAGGTCTATTGTAAAACCATCAAAGTTCTTCTTGTTTCCTTCTCCTTCAATTGGGTCTTCTCTAGTTTTTGTTGAATTTTATAGAGTTCTTGATCCAATTACCTTTGAACAATAATAAGACCTACATTATTCTTCTCCCATTCATGCATGTGGGCTTCAAACTCAAGGGGATCAATTCGGTGTTCAGCTCATTATGGCTCAAACATTATTACACCTTACAAATGTTCTAATTCCAATGAGTGTATTATTCCCTTGCCTTCTTGGTTGATGTGTGGATTATTTCCACCAGTTGTGTTTCCATGGAATCTTCATGTTCTAATGAATATCCCACTTTGGCTTCCTCACTATAAAATCCAAGTGTAGAGAATGAACCAAATTTAGCATCACTTGGTTGAATAAGGTCCATCCTAGCTTCACCAACAAGCCTTGGTACTTCATATTCAATAAACATGTTTGCTAAATTTTTTGCTGATCTACACCATCTGTTTGTTCATTGGCGATGACACATGTTGATGTTGGTTGGGTTACAATCGTTTTTTTCCAAATTTGGTTGAACTTCATTTTGGTTGCCTACCAAATTTGGTGGAGCCTCTTTGATTCCAAGCTTGTTTGCATTTGCAACAACCTCTTCATGCAATGCGTCCTCATGCGGTGTGTCCATTTGGAAGGTATCCATGTCCTACATTTGTTCATCTTCTTGCCCGTCATTTTGAAGAATACCTTCTTCTTGCACTACTTTTATTTTTGGATAAGCTTGCTTCTGCACAACTTCCCTTTCCTCAAGTGGGAATTCCTCTTGTGATGATGTTGCAATCAAGTTCACACCTATTTATAAAATTGGTGGCACCTAAAGTGTCCTTTTCAAGTTAGATTAAATATAGTAATTTTTGTATTATGGGTAAAATAATTACCCTTGCGAAAATAACATGTGCAGACTATGTAAAAAAAATTACCATGCCAACACATGCATTCTTGGTTGAAAAATTTAAAAAACATTAAATGATGAAACCATTAAATGCCACAACAAGAAAACTTTGTTGGATTTTTTATAAATAGAGAGATTGTAGCCATCCATCTAATCAACTAAATTATTTTTTAATGATTCGTTACATCATGTACCTAATTTTGACTATATAGATCACGATTGAAATTCAATCACAATATACTTAACCATGGCCATGGATGGACTAAATTTGTCCACCCTTGTCCAAAAGTCAATTGCTTGTCCCATAACGTGACCAAAATTATCCACCCTTGTTTAGGTAGTGATTAGTCTGTCTAAGGTTTGCGATCGAATTTTGGTCAACCCAATGGGTAATTACATGTGTCTAAGAATGTGACCAAAATTGTCGACCCCTATCCAAGTAGTGATCGATTATGTCTAAGGTTTGTGATTGAATTTTGATTGATTTGATCAATGATCATCGTTGTCCAAGAATGCAACCAAAATTCTCCACCCCTGTCCAAGTAGTGATTGGCCCTATCCAAGGAATGTGATCAAATTTTGGTCAACACAATGAGCGATCACTTTTGTTTAAAAGTGTGACAAAAAATTTCCACCTTTGTCTAAGTAGTAATCAGTTCTATCCAACGAATGTGATCGAATTTAAGTTGGTTCGACAAGTAATCACCCCTATCCAAAAATGTGACTGAAATTTTCCGCCCTTATCTAAGTAGCAATTGGCCTTGTCCAAGGAATATAACTAAATCAATTGTCCCAATGAGCGATCACCCTTATCCAAACATGCAACCGAAATTCTCCACCTTTGTTTGAGTAGTGATTGACCTTATTTAAGGAGTGAGATTGAATTTCAATTAATTCGGCAAGTGATTGTTGTTGTCCAAAAGGTGTCAACTAAATTTTGGCCATTCTATGGATAGGCTATAATCAAAATTTGGTCACACTAAAATGATTGGAAAGTGCATTCGTAATCAGTTTAAACTCCAATTCTTTGAACCTAAGTATAAATGGCCATTACCATCCTTGTATCATCTCTTCCACCTCTTTGTGTTTGCCACATGGGTTCATAGTCTTTGGTTGTTCTTTGGAATCTAGGTTTACAATTGTTTTATCAATAGTTGGCTACACATTAACCAATATGTCAACCATGAACAAATTTGTGGCAAATTATGTTTTTACAAGGTGTGACAAGTTGAGGGTTGGTTCGTACTAATGGTAAATTGCAAAAGGCATGTGGTGCGTTTGAATGAATGAAATAATTTTCTTTGCGCAATTCACAAAACATTTCACCCATGGTTCTTTCCCCGAATCCTCCAAAAGGATGTCAAGACAATGTGCCACACAACCTTGAAAGTACAAAGTTGGGTAACGGACCCTCAAGATGTTTGATGCATTTCGCATGTTGGAAACTGACGCACTCCCAACTCTTTGAAGGACTCAAAAGTGAGTCCAAGTACAAGACAACGGAAGGGGGAGGAGTCGGGGCACACTCCCTAGCTCACAACACTTTGAGGGGGTAAAGGGGCGTGTTGGAGCTCCGGGAAGGGATTAGGACGAGTTGACAAGCTTCACTCACTCACACGGGCCTGCACACGACCCACACAAGGTGGTTAGTGCATAGTTGGAGCACCTTTGGTGCTAGGACGAACCACGGGCAACACGGACGCACAAGACTCACCACGACCCGAACTTGCCCGAACTTGGGGGAAGTCACCACCTTCCCCCTTATAGTATACTCTACACCTCTCCACGGGGCCTACATCCAAATGGCTTTTCTCTCCCGAGATTCCCGAGTGGGAGTCCCGAAATCGCGCCAGCTGGGACTCCTGTGACTTTGGAGCCCCATAACTTTGCGAACAAACTTCGGATCGAGGTGCGGTCTGAAGCAAAGTTGTAGCTCTTGTCGAGATCTTTCCAAAGGTATGTCGCAAATTGTCTGCAGCCAAGTAAATCGGGTCGATTCCTGACCTTTTCTGGTCAGGAGTCAAATTGGCAATTTGATTCCTGGCCCTTCTTTTGGCCATACAGTAGCCTCCCGCCTAAGTACGCACCC
>Ga0116228_10005419_pt1 | contig 11381 bp, 9 predicted proteins | sample S1TSphfallax_2_FD_89694 | JGI IMG/M metagenome (GOLD analysis project Ga0116228, IMG submission 89694) | Host-associated microbial communities from peat moss isolated from Minnesota, USA - S1T2_Fc - Sphagnum fallax MG | ecosystem: Host-associated > Plants > Peat moss > Unclassified | place: USA...
CCCACCGCCATCCGCGCGCTGATGCGCGAAGGCGACGCGCCGGTGAAGAAGACCTCGCGCAAGAGCCTGCGCATCCTCGGCACGGTAGGCGAGCCGATCAATCCGGAAGCCTGGAGCTGGTACCACCGCGTGGTGGGCGACGAGCGCTGCCCCATCGTGGATACCTGGTGGCAGACGGAAACGGGCGGCTTCCTCATCACGCCGCTGCCCGGCGCCACGGAACTGAAGCCGGGTTCGGCCACGCTGCCGTTCTTCGGCATCAAGCCGGCCATCGTCGATGCCGACGGCAAGCCGCAGGATGGCGAGTGCAGCGGCAACCTGGTCATCACCGATTCCTGGCCGGGCCAGATGCGCACGGTCTACGGCGACCACCAGCGCTTCATCGATACCTATTTCAAGACCTATCCGGGCAACTACTTCACCGGTGACGGTGCGCGCCGCGATGCCGATGGTTACTACTGGATCACCGGCCGCGTCGATGACGTGATCAACGTCTCCGGTCACCGCATCGGCACGGCCGAAGTGGAAAGCGCGCTCGTGGCCCATCCCAAGGTGGCCGAGGCTGCCGTGGTCGGTTGCCCGCACGACATCAAGGGCCAGGGCATCTATGCCTATGTCACCCTCAATGCCGGCGAGTCGGGCAGCGATGAGCTCAAGAAGGAGCTGATTGCCGGCGTACGCAAGGAGATCGGCCCCATCGCGGCGCCGGATCACCTGCAATGGGCGCCGGGCCTGCCGAAGACCCGTTCGGGCAAGATCATGCGCCGCATCCTGCGCAAGATCGCGGAAAACCAGCCGGACCAGCTGGGCGACATCTCGACGCTTGCCGATCCCGGCGTGGTGCGCAGCCTCGTCGAGGAACGGCTCGTGAAGTAATGGGGCCACCCGTGCAGGTTCTCATCGCCGACGACCACCCGCTGTTCCGTGACGCGCTCCAGCGTGCGGTGGTCGCGGCCGTGCCGGATGCGACCGTGCATGCGGCGGACAGCGTGCCCGCGCTGTTCGCCCTCATCGAATCGCTGCCGGAGGCCGATCTGCTGCTGATGGATCTGCATATGCCCGGCGCGCGAGGCTTTTCTGCGCTGGCGCATATCCGTGGCCAGTATCCCGGGCTGCCGACCATCGTGGTATCCGGACATGAGGAAGCGCAGATCGCACGACGTGCGATCGCGCATGGTGCCTCGGCCTATATTCCGAAGTCGGCGGCCGTGGACACCATCGTGGAGGCCGTACGCAGCGTGCTCGACGGCGACGTCTGGCTGCCGCCGCAGCTGGTGATCGGACAGGCGGAACTGAAGCCCGACGAAGCGGACATGGCTGCGCGTGTCGCGTCGCTCACGCCACAGCAGTTCCGCGTGCTGAACATGATTGCCGAAGGTCTGCTCAACAAGCAGATTGCCTACGACCTGGGCGTATCGGAAGCCACGGTCAAGGCCCACATGACCGCGATCATGCGCAAGCTTGGCGTCTCCAATCGCACACAGGTCGCCCTGGCCGCCAGCCACCTCGACGTAGAAAAAACACCCCTGCCGGAGTTTCCGGACTCCATGTAGGAGCGCGCCTTGCGCGCGACCGGTACAGGGCCGTGCATGGTTCGCTTCGTAACGGTCGCGCGCAAGGCGCGCTCCTACAGGGTGCGTTTGGCCAGCGCGACCAGCAGCGCGCGTAATGCCGCCGGCTTCACCGGCTTGTGCAGCAACGGATAACCCAGCTCTCTCGCGCGCTGTTTCAGTTCCGTGCTGCCATCGGCCGTGATCATCGCTGCCGGCGGCAATGTGCCCACCCGGGAGGCGAGATGCGCCAGCGCATCCAGGCCGTTGCTTCCCTCGGCAAGGTGATAGTCGGCCAGGATAAGGTCCACGCGCGTCTGCCGCAGGATGGCCTCGGCCTGTTCGACATCGATGGCCGTGCGGCAATCCACGCCCCAGCGCCCCAGCAACGCCTGCATGCCTTCGAGAATGGTCTCATCGTTGTCGAGGCACAGCACCGTCAGCGGCAGCTGCTCGCCGCCCGGTCGTGCCACGGATGCCTTGCGCTTGCGTGCCACGGCATTTGCCCGGGGCACGGTGATGGCAAAGCAGCTGCCGTGACCCATGCGCGAGCGCAGATCCAGCGGGTGTCCCAGGATGCCGGCGAGGCGATCGCAGATGGAGAGCCCCAGCCCCAGGCCTTTCTCGCCCCAGGGCGACGGACGCTCCAGGCGCTGGAACTCCCCGAAGATGCGCGCGCGCTGTTCTTCAGCGATGCCCGGGCCGCTGTCCCAGACTTCCACACGCACGTCGTCGCCCACACGGCGCACACCCACCACGACACCACCGACGCAGGTATAACGCAAAGCGTTGGACACAAAGTTGGCGACGATACGGCGCAGCAATTGCGGATCGGAGCGAACCGCCATCGCCGTGGGCACTACGCGCAAGGATAATCCCCGCTGTTCCGCCACCAGGGCGAACTGCTGCTTCAGCGAATCGAACATATCCGCCAGCGCGAACGGCGCCACTTCCGGACGATAGCTACCCGCATCCAGCCTCGATACATCCAGCAATGCATCCAGCAGGTCTTCGGCTGCGCGGAACGAAGCATCGATGCGCTCGGCCAGCTGCGTGGCTTCGCCATCCAGGTTCGGATGATGTCGAAGCGCCGACGTGAACAGGCGCGCGGCATTCAGTGGTTGCAACAGGTCATGGCTCGCCGCCGCGAGAAAGCGCGTCTTGGATGCATTGGCCGCTTCCGCTTCGCGCCGCGCAATGGCCGTGGCATTGAGCGCTTCGCTCAGTTCTGCCGTGCGATCGTCGACGCGTTGCTCCAGCGTCTCGTTGGCATCGATAAGCGCCTGTTCCACGGCCTTATAGGCCGTGACGTCGGTAAAGGTGGTGACGAAGCCGCCACCGGGCAGCGCGCGACCGCGCATCTCGATCACCGTGCCATCCGGCCGCACACGCTGGAACACATGCAGGGAGCCGGCACGCATATAACGGATGCGCTTGGCAACGTGCTCGTCGACTTCACCGGGGCCGCACTCTCCGTGCTCTGCATTCCAGCGGATGAGGTCGGCTACCGGCAGACCGACATAGACCATGCCGTCGGGATAATCGAACAGTTCGAGATAGCGTCGGTTCCAGGCGACCAGGCGCATCTCGCCATCCACCACGCTGATGCCCTGTGACACGTTCTCAAGCGTGGTGGACAGCAGCTCGCGATTGAAGCGCAGCTCCTGGGATGCTTCGTCCATGAGGGCCATCGCTTCGGCGATGTCTAGCCCCGTACCGGAGAGTGCGCCCATCAGGATGCGCCGCGCACTGGCCGCGCCCACGGCGCTGGCCAGCAGGCGTTCGGTGAACTGGATCAGCGAGCGATCCGCAGCATCGCCGGGGGCAAGTGTTGCCCCGTGGCGCTGACCATAATCGCTGAACGCACGTGCCGTCGCGCGCTCGCCGACGATGCGGCCGGCGATCGTGCCCAGGTCACGCACCGTCACGCGCCCCCGCCAGTCGCCGGCACCGCTGGCGCCACGTACGAAGGGGTCCACGAACAGTGCGGCATGCAGACGTTCCGCCACGCTCGGACGGAAGCGCAGGGAGATAAAGACCAGGCATGCCACATTGGTCAGCAACGACCAGAACGTGCCGTGGGTGACTGGTTCCCAACCACTCAGATGGAACAGTTCGGTCGGTTTCAACCAGCCGATGCCGAAGGGGCCGTCGTCCAGCCAGGGTGAGGCTATCCAGCCCGTACGGGTCATGGCGGGAAGCAGCAGCGTATAGGCCCACACGGCGAAGCCCGCCAGCAGCCCGATATAGACACCGACCCGGCTGGCGCCGCGCCAGTACAGCGCGGAAACGATGGCGGGTGCGAACTGGGCGACGGCGGCAAAGGACAGCAGCCCGGTGGCGGCGAGGTTCTCCGCGCCGGCAATGATGCGGTAGTACGCATAGGCCATCGCCGCGAGGCCGACGATGGCAATGCGGCGAACGGCCAGCACCACGCCGGACAGGTCACCGCGCCGTTCCAGGCCCAGCCGCTCGATACGCAGCAACATCGGCATGACGAGATCGTTGCTGATCATCGTTGCCAGCGCCACGGCCGCCACGATGACCATGCCGGTGGCGGCGGAGAAGCCGCCAACGAAGGCGAGAAGGGCGATGCCCTTGTTACCCAGCGCAATTGGCAGGTTCAGCACCCAGGCATCCACATGGCCCTGCGTGACCAGCGGTAGTCGCAGGCCTGCACTCACGATGGGCAGCACGCCCAGTGAAATCACCACCATGTACAGCGGAAACATCCACCGCGCACGACGCAGGTCGCGCGGGTCCGCACACTCCACGACGCCGATCTGGAATTGTCGCGGCAGGCAGAACATGGCGCAGAACGCCAGTAGCGTCTGCGCGAGGAAGCCGGCGGGCAGGCTGTTTTTTTCCAGTTGCAGCACCGGGGCGCGCAAGGTTTCCGTGAGGCCCGAGCCGTGCATCCACGCGTACACGCCGATGGCGACGAAGGCCAGCAGCTTCACCAGCGATTCCAGTGCCACGGCCAGCATCATGCCGTGATGGTGTTCGGTGGCGTCGATGCTGCGGGTGCCGAACAGGATCGCAAACACGGCAAGCAGTGCGGCGCACCACAGCGCGGTGTCGCCCGTCGAATCACCTGCGCCCAGCACGTTGAAGGACATCGTTACTGCTTTGAACTGCAAGGCGATGTAGGGAATGATCGCGATGACGGCAATGATGGCCACCAGCGCTGCCAGCCCATGCGACTTTCCGAAGCGCGCGGCGATGAAGTCGGCGATGGAGGTGATGTTGCGTTCGCGCGCTACCAGCACCAGCCGCTCGAACAGGCCGAAGCCGAGCACGAAGAGCAGCAAGGGACCGAGATAGATGGGCAGATAGGAGAGGCCGGAGCGCGCCGCGGTACCGACGGCGCCGTAGAAGGTCCACGACGAGCAATAGACGGCCAAGGCCAGGCTGTACACGATGGGCCGCAGACGCGGCTGGCGCGGATAGAGCGGACGGCGGTCGCCCACGTAGGCAACCGCGAAAAGCATGCCGACATAGAGCAGCGATACCAGCAGCAGCAGCCAGCCTGCGATCACTTCGATCCTTTCCCCGTGGAGCCCCTCGCCATTCTAGGGCTTCGATCCCGATGATGGGCGCCTCGACAGATCTTCTGCGCTAGCATCCCGGCATGCATCCCGATGTTCCTTCCCTCGCGTCCGATGAAATCCACGTCTGGCGCATGCCATGGTCCGGCACCACCGAGCCACCGTTCCTGTCATTGCTTACGGCCTATGCCGGCGCTGGGGCGCCCGCGGTCGTCCGGGGCGAGCACGGCAAGCCTCTCTGGCCCGCCCCGTGGAGCCAATGGGGATTCAGCTGGTCGCACAGCCGGGATACGGCGTTGTTCGCGATAGGCCGGGGTACCGAAGGATTCGAGCTGGGCATCGATGTCGAGCGTGTGCGCCCGCGACCACGTGCACTGGAGCTGGCGCGTCGGTTCTTCGCTGCCGATGAGACGGCCTACCTGGAACAACTCCCTGCAGACGCGCTACTGGCTGCCTTCCTGGACCTGTGGACGGCCAAGGAGGCCGTATTGAAGGCACAAGGAGGGGGCCTCTCCTATGGATTGCACCGCGTCGCTTTCCGTATAGATGACGGCAACCTGCGTCCGGAGGCCTTTGATGGCGAGGTGGCACCTGCCGCGGCCTGGCGGGTCCGGCCGCTGGCGCTTGGCGAGGGCCTGGTGGCTGCGTTGGCCTGGCGCGGTCCTGAACGCCGGATTCGCGTCTTCACATATCCGCTTTGAACCTTTTCGCCGTGAGATGTGTCTGATCTTGCGTGTGTGTGGAGCCGTGAGTGCGCCACATGGATGTTGCGCGTTATGCTGGGAAGACAGTCATTACGCACGTCGCGTTGGCGACGTGCGTTTTTTTTGTTCAGGACCGTCGATGACCCTTCTCAGTGTCAACCTCAACAAGATCGCCGTCCTTCGCAATTCGCGTGGCGGTAACGAACCGGATATCGCTACTGCTGCGAATACCTGCATCGATGCAGGCTGCGGGGGGCTTACCGTGCATCCACGTCCGGACATGCGCCATGTCACGCCGGCGGATGTGCGCACGCTGGCCGGCTTGTTGCGCGGGCGCGTGGAATACAACATCGAGGGCAATCCTTTCGCTGCCGCGCGCGGCGCTTATCCGGGTCTTGTCGAACTGTGCCGAGAGGTGAAGCCGACACAGGTCACGCTGGTGCCCGATGGCGACGGACAGATCACGTCCGATCATGGTTTCGACCTGACGAAAGACATCGAGATCCTGAAGCCCGTGGTCGCCACGTTTCGTGAGATCGGTTGCCGCGTGAGTGTGTTCGTCGATGCGGGAGCCGAGGGTTTCGAAGAGGCCGTGAAAATCGGCATCCAGCGCGTCGAGCTGTATACCGGGCCTTATGCCAAGGCATTCGCCGATGGCGATGCGCGCAGGGAAATCGCTTCCTTCGCCAATACGGCGCAGCGTGCACAACAGGCGGGTCTGGCTGTGAATGCGGGGCATGATCTCAGCCAGGACAACCTCGGCACGTTCAAGTCGGCCATTCCCGGGCTGGCTGAAGTGTCGATCGGGCATGCGTTGATCAGCGAGGCGCTGTATCAGGGGCTGACGCCTACCGTGAAGTCGTATTTGCGGATTTTGTCCTGAGGTTTTGTGTGGTGTGGCGTATCGCCTGATCGGTCGCGCGCAAGGCGCGCTCCTACACAAGCTGCCCTGCGCGCGACGATCCCCAAGCGATACACACATCCTTTTGTAGGAGCGCGCCTCGCGCGCGACCATCCCGAAGCGATACGCACATCCTCTTGTAGGAGCGCGCCTTGCGCGCGACCGTCCCGAAGCGATACGCACATTCTTCCCGCGAGCATAAAAAAAACCCCGCCCAGAAGGCGGGGTTTTTAGGTCTTACGGACGAGCGACCGATCAGTTCGAGTTAACGAAGCCGATCTTGGTCAGGCCCTGGCCCTTGGCGTCGGAAAGCACGCGTGCCACGACCTCGTACTGGACCGCGTCATCGGCGTCGATCTGCAGTTCGGGCTGGTTGGACTGCTGGGCAATCACCGCGATCTGAGCCTTGAGGCCCAGCTCGTCGACCGGCGTATCGTTCCAGTAGAGCGAACCATCCTGGCGAATCTGCAAATGGACGGGATCCGGCGGATTCTCGGGGTTGACGATGTTCGGGTTCGGCTGCGGCAGATCGATCTTGATCTTATGCGACAGCATCGGCGCCGTGATCATGAAGATGATCAGCAGAACCAGCATCACGTCGACGAGCGGCGTGACGTTGATATCGGCCATCGGGCCACCGGAGTTGCCTGAGCTGAATGCCATGTTCGCTTACTCCTTGCCAGTCGACATGAAGCCGACGTGGACCATGCCGGCGTCCTTGGCGTCGCCAAGGATCTTCTTCACCACCTTGTATTCGGTGGTGCGGTCGGCACGGATCTGGAGTTCCGGCTGCGGCGACTTCGCCGCCGCAACCGCAAACTGGGCCTTCAGCTCTGCCTCGGTGACTTCACCGTCATTGAGGAAGTACGTGCCGTCCGGCTTGACCGCGAGATCCATCGGCTCCACCGGGGTGTCATCCTTAACGTTCGGATTAGCCTTCGGCAGATCGATCTGGACCTTATGGGACATCAGTGGTGCCGTGATCATGAAGATGATCAGCAGAACCAGCATCACGTCGACGAGCGGCGTGACGTTGATTTCTGACATCGGCCCACCGGAGTTGCCCCCGCTGCTCATAGCCATGGGTCAATTCCTCTAGCTAATTACTTCGTGCCTTCGACACGGGCGCCCGTGGCGAAGAAGTCGTGCAGGTCGTGCGCGAATTCGTCGAACTGGGCGTAGGTCAGGCGGTTCGAGCGCATGAAGAAGTTATACGCAAGCACGGCCGGGATAGCGGTGAACAGACCGAACGCGGTCATGATCAGCGCCTCACCGACGGGGCCGGCGACCTTGTCCATGGAAGCCGAACCGGACGCGGCGATACCGATCAGCGCGTGGTAGATGCCCCACACGGTACCGAGAAGACCGATGAACGGAGCCGACGAACCGACCGTGGCGAGCAGGGTCAGGCCGCCTTCAAGACGCAGGCTCTCGCGAGCCACGGCCTGGCGCAGGGCGCGATCGATGAATTCCGAGCGCGACAGGGTTTCGGCGAGGCGACCGCCAGCAGCCTGCTGGTGGTGAGCGACGGCCGAAGCGGCGTCGAGCGCGATCTTCGAGAACGGTTCGCCCTTCGGCTGCTCTTCGAGCACGCGGATGGCTTCCTGGGTGGACGAGGTGCTCCAGAAGCCCTGGATAACCTTGTCGGCGCGAGCGCGCACCAGGCTGTTACGGATGAAGTTGGCGACGATGAAGTACCACGAGAGTACCGACATCACGACCAGCACCACGAACACAATCCAGCCCAGGGGGTCGAAGTTGTGGATGAGGTGGTCGAAGCCCATCTGCTTGAGGGCGTCGGCATTGGAGTTCTGACCTGGATTTGCAGGCTGTGCGGAGGTGTCTTGCAACATAACGCTACCCTTGGGAAGTCAAGCGTGAACTTAAAAGATGTAAGTAAGTGTGAGGACTACTTACAGCTGGTTTAGGTTGAACGTAACGGGGACACGTGCATAGCCTTCGACGGCCTGACCGCCTCGCTTGCCCGGGTTGAATCGCCAGTTCCTGGCCGCATCCTGCGCTGCCTTGTCCAGTTCGCGGAAACCGCTCGACTGGTCGACCTGGATGTCCTTCGGCGCACCGTCGACACCCACGAGGACCAGAAGTACCACCGTACCCTCATGCCGCTGACGTACCGCCTGCGGCGGATACTTTGGCGGGTTGCGCTGACGGTACGACAGATTCTCGCTCGGCGCGATATCCGCCGGCGGTGCAGGCGGCGCGGGAGGCGCCGGCGGCGGGGCCGGAACGGCATTCGTGCTCGCTTCTTCCACTGCCGGCGGCGGCGGAGCCGGCGGCGGCGGTGTCGGCGGCGGCTTCACCTGCTGAATGATCTTCGGCGGCGGCTGCTTCGGCGGCTCCGGCGGCGGCGGCGGGGGAGGCGGCGGGGGCGGCGGCGGTTCGATAAAGTCGACCTGCACCACCTTCTCCTTCTGCTTTTCCTGCGTCTTGGGCGGCGCCATGGGCGCGACCAGCACAAGGAAAGCGAACGAGTGCAGCGCGATGGCTACTGCCAACGCACTGGTGCGCCCCCAACTGAACGGCGCTTGGCCGGTTGATTCGTTACTTGAGGCCATCAGTCACACTATCAAGAGCTAATCAAGCGGAAGTGAGACCCGCACTGCACTTCCGGCGTTCGGCGATTGACATTGCCGAAAACGCAGGTTTCTGCAAGCGGAAAGATATGCAAGTTACACCAGCATATGGCGTTTGTATAGCACCTGAAGGGAAGATTTATGGCTTGCCATGTGATCTCCTTCAGGCACTTTACAAATGCCTGCCGATTACTTTGCAGTTTTCAACCAGGCGTTAGCCTTGGCAGCAGTTTCAGGGTCCTGAGCCGCGAGCTTCATGTCCGCGATAGCACCCTGCTTGTCTTTCTGACCACGCTTGGCTTCCGCGCGCACCATATAGGCCTGGCCCTTATGCTGCACACCCTTGCTGATGGCGTCCGTCGCGGATTTCTGGGCGGCGGCGTACTGGTTTTCCTGCAGCTGGACGCGCGCGGCCTTGAGGGCCGGCTCGCCATTGGTGGCGACCGCGGCGGCCTGCTGGTAAGCAGCCAGGGCGCCCTTCATGTCGTCACCGGTGACAGCGGCGTCACCGAGCAGGTTGTAGTTGTCGGCGGTCTTCTGAATGACGCCCTTGGAGAAGCCTTCGTTCAGCACGGCCACGGCCTTGCCTGCATTGGTCTTCTGGCGATCCTGGTTTTCCTGGCCGTCGATCAGGTAGATCTTGGCGAAGTTGATGTACTGCTTTTCGTCCTTGATGGCGCCGGCGGCCTGCGCCTTCTGATAGAGCGCGATCGCGTCCGGATACTTCTGAGCCTGGATCAGCGCCGAGGCGGCGTTGTTCAGCGCGGTGGAGTCGTTCGGGTTCTTCGCGAGCTCGTCGGAGGCCATGGCGGCGGCCTTGTCACCCTGGCCGGTTTCCGAGTAGCTGGCCATCAGGATCTGGTCCCACGAGGCCTGCGGCTTGGCGTCCGGCATGGCCTTCGCCTTGGTGATGGCGTTGATGGCGTCCTGGTACTTCTCGAGGCGGTAATCGATGTTGCCCTCGAGGCCGTAGGAGTCGGCCGTTTCCTTCTTGCCCTGGTCGCGCCATTCGTGCAGCGACTGCAGGGCCGGCGCGTACTGTTCGTCGGCCACGAGGAACTGGGTGTACATGTACTTCAGCTGGAAGTAGGTGTCGTTCGGCATGACGCCGATGTCGAGCGCCTGCTTCAGCGTGGTGATGGCGCCCTTGATGTCGCCATCGTTGTATTTCATGTTGGCCAGGCCCTGGAGGGCGAGCGCCTGAGCGTACTTGCTGCTCGTGCCCGAACCGTCGGCCAGCGGCGTGAGGATCTGGGTGGCCTTGTCCTTGTCACCGTTGTTGGCGGCGTCGAGGCCTTCATTGATGGCCTTCTGGTCCTTCTCGCTCTTGAGGTCGAGCTTGGGCTCCGTGCGAGTGGCGTTCGGGTACAGCGCCTCTTTCTTGTCCTTGGCCGGCGTATCGCGTGCAACCACTGCGCCGCTGACAAGAGAAAGTGCGATCGCGGTAGCGAGCGCCATCTTGCTGAAGGAACCCTGTTTCATTGACTGGCCTCTGTTGAAGGACTCGTCGCACGGTGTAGTGCTCCGGGGGACTACAGAGGTTAACCCGATTCGATTCCTAAGAACAAGTCGCAGCGCCACAAAAATTTACTGTCAAAACAATGACTTGTTAGAAGAATGTTGTGAGGGGTCCGGAATCGCGTCTTTTGGCTCTTGAAAACACCGTTTTCATCCCCCTTCCGGAACGCACCGCAGAAAACGCGAAGGCCCGATTGTCCAGGACAATCGGGCCTTCGTTTTCATCGTGATGTCACCGGTGTTACACGTCGAGGTTGGCGACCTTGAGTGCATTGGACTCGATGAAGTCGCGACGCGGCTCCACGGCCTCGCCCATCAACATCGAGAACATCTGGTCGGCGGCCACGGCATCCTCGACGCCCACCTGGAGCATGCGGCGGGTTTCCGGATTCACCGTGGTCTCCCACAGCTGCTCCGGATTCATTTCGCCCAGGCCCTTGAAGCGCTGGATGGTGCGGCCCTTCTTGGCTTCGTCGAGCAACCAGCTGCGCACCTCGGCAAAGCTGGTGACGCCTCGCGACGCATTACCGCGCCGAACCACGGCGCCCGGCTGCAGGCGAAGTTCG
>Ga0116228_10005420_pt1 | contig 11381 bp, 6 predicted proteins | sample S1TSphfallax_2_FD_89694 | JGI IMG/M metagenome (GOLD analysis project Ga0116228, IMG submission 89694) | Host-associated microbial communities from peat moss isolated from Minnesota, USA - S1T2_Fc - Sphagnum fallax MG | ecosystem: Host-associated > Plants > Peat moss > Unclassified | place: USA...
AAAAAATACATGTTAGGAAAAAACAAATTATCAATTCAACAAAAAATGACCAAGATTGGAACTTTTGAAAATAGAACAAATTCATATTTGATTTTCCATTATGTATTAAGTTCCTATAAAAAATATTGAATGAAATCATAACAAAAAATGCATTTGAATGTTAATGCAAAACCCATGTTATAGTCCATATGTTCAATTTAAAAGTTCATTCCTATATGATTGGTTTATGTTTATTAAATTTTGTTCTTTAATAAATATTCTTATTCAAGTTGAAAATCTTGTTTCATAAATATTTTTGTCAAATTGATGATTTTATATTACATTTGTGACACTTGAATAAAGACACTATGCAGAAAGTCCATAAGGTTGCAAAAAGTGAGCCTTTGTAGCTTGCATCTACCCTATGAGATTTAATTTGCAGCCTTAGTACTTGAACTTTTGTCGTGCTAGACTTCCTCATCACTAAAATGAGATTGTGAATTGTTTTTTCTACTGGTACTTCCCTTTAATTCCTTGTTTATTCATTTAAGCTTTTAATTGCCTGTTGAAATTTGTTGGAAATGGATTTTTTTGTGGTGTTTTCATATTTGAAAATTTGAAATTGAAGTTTTCTTGTCATGTTATAAGAAGAATATAATAGTGAAAAAAATTTAAGATGAAAAAACGAAGTTACCTATTAAAGTCCCAAGCCCTGTTCAATACTGCCCAATTTGGGGCAATGATGCATTGAAGTCAATGGAGGTAATAAGTTTATAAGTTCTAAACTATCCGAATATGTGGATTTGTGGAAGGCAGGCATTGTGCAAAGTTCCACATATGACATGAAAATGAAGCTATACCTGGAGTATTGGGAAGATATTTTATTGCATTTGTCAAGACTCTTACCCCTTCAAAGTATGACTCTTTTGGAAGGCTTCTAGCCTTCAAGTGATTGGAAGTCCAACTATGTTAATGCTTCATTATCAATTGTGATGGATGTTGTTGACCCAAAAGATTTAATTCAAGTTCCTTATTGTGAACCAAAATACATGAAACCTTTAATTGCACACATCTTTTTTAGAGACCTTAATGTTGGAGATTTTGTGTTCATGAAACCACATGACCTTGATTTTGTTCCTTTTTGGATGGGAAAAGCAAAGGGTGATGTTGTCAAGGATGAAGATAGTGAATATTTTAAAATGGTGAAAGTTCAATGGTGGGTTCTTGTGAAAATTTGGATGATCGACATTTGTATGAAGAGTACTAGAATGGTAAGTGGAAATGTAATTTAACAAATCCAGAACAATGGGTTAACATTTCATCTATTCTATTATCTTTTCTTGTTTGAAAAACTACAAGAAAAAAAAGGCAAATTAGTATTCCTACTACATATGTTGGTAGAGTTAAAATTAATCTTGATGTTGTTAATGCATCAAACAATTTGTGAAGGATGTGGGTGACATTGATGAAATTATATTTGTAATTTTTTGATGTCTTTTGTATCATTGTATTGATTGGATTGTCATTTTAATTTCTTTTTGCAAATTTTTTGTATTTTATGGTTTATTTTATTCTTTGCCAAAATTAATTAATAATTTATTTTCTTCCACCTTAACCCTAATCCCGAACGGCCACAAGGCATCAAATTTCCTTCTTTCTTAGTATGTAAAGCCCCAAAAATATTGGATTTGGTATAACATAAACAATAAATTTGTGTGCATAATCATTGTTGCCATTGGCATGTTGTGCCTTGTTTGTATTTTTAAAAATTGAATTTTTATTTTTGTTTAATTAGAGGATTTACTTACGACTTCCTTATTTGATAATCTATTATTTGCTTGGCAATAGGAGAAATATTACTTTAATTATATATGGAATATGAAAATAATATATTTGTTATGGTATGATTAACATGGATAGATTATGTTGCCATTGCTAAAATTTAGCATGTTGTTAGTCAATGTATTATATTCAAGTGATTGAGTTTCTTTTTCTCACTTTAAATGGGAGTTGTGTCATTTGGTTTTGATAACCTATAATTTTTTATCTTTCACTTGGTGCCCACCGGGCATTCAATTTTTATTTATTTATTTTATGATGTATATATATTTGAGTATTAGTAAAATTTGTGTGATAATATGATGATGTAGTTTCACCAATTTGGCCTCTCTCTTTATTTCAAATTCAAAAGGTTGAGATTCTTGATATCATCGATGGGAACATTAACATTTGATTTTCAATCATTCATGAAAATTCATAGTCTTGTTTTAGATTTGATATGATTTTTACACAATGTGTAAATGGATGTTATCTTTTTAACATAATTGAAAAAATATATAATATGATATTCACATTTGAACATTAATATGTTAAGTTTGGTGGGCACTAGGTGGAGTTCATTGTGTCCACTAAGTTGTATAAAGTCCTAAATTAAAATTTTTGGTTTAAATTAATTAAATTTTTGTTCAATTTTTCAATATTTAAATTGGTTATTAATCTGCTAAATGTGGTTTTCTACACATTAAGAGATATATATACATTGGATGCCACTTTGTTTCCTACAATTTTCAATTATCAATAATTCCTTTTTATTGTTTTATTCATTGGAGCTAATAAGAGGATTCCAAAATTAGCTAGTTTGTTGAAGTTTTATTTGTCATATATATGTCCCATAAATGTTTTTGTTTTATAGATATTTAACTGTTTTAAATAATTATATTTGGATCAGGTTATTTTGTGATTAAACTATTTACTTTTTAATTTTTAAATAGTTAATGTAGTGCATCTATCTTGAATTTCGTGTGGTTTATGAGGGTATTGTATAATCTTTAGCAATCATCATTTCAATAATATCCACGTTTTTTTTAATAAAAAATTTCACCTTCAATATTATATTGTTTAAAAACCCTTCATATTTGAACTAGTAGATATATTAAACCCTTTGTAAAAGATCTAGTATATATTTTTGAAATTTAATTTGGTTGATAAGTTGTTATGGATGATTTAGTAAACATTTTCACATATTTATCCTTAACTTGCTCATATCTACTTAATTACATCCATTTGAAGTAAAGTTTATTATAGATGAAAATATATTTAAAAATAAATTTCAAAAATGAAAATCTAGTGTATATTTCTAGAATTCCATTTATTTAATGGAAGTGTTAAGTTAGATCTCCTAAAAATATTCCATCAATAATCATTATAACCCTTAAAATTTTTAAAGCTTGCCTTTTTTCATTAGTTTCATTTTGTTGCTTTTGGAATTGGAAACTTATTTTAATGGATTATGATGTTTTTTTTTAATCCCATGTGGTTAAATTTGCATAGTTCAATTTATTAAATAAGTATCCCAAACTTCCTTCTTGATATTTTTGATTTATTCTATCTTAACAAATTAATATTTAAGTCATTTTTATTTTGAAAAAATAAATTTTTCCCAAATAATTTTCCCCAATATGAAATTTACCATATGTGTAATAATGTTTTTATTGATTCATTTGTAGAAAATTTACAATATGCATTTTAAATATATTTATTGAATCATGAGTAGAATCAATGCTAATCAAACATCAACAAATACCCATATTGTATAATTTATAGTATCCTACATCTTCTTTAATTTAGAATTTCTAAATATTCATTTCCCAATTAAGCAAGAATCAAAATTCCTTTAGTACACATCACATTTCTACACATTGTTGGAAAACCTTGTGGATATTATTGAGGAAGGATTTCATGTTGAACTTTCAATTGTAAACATTTTTTTCCCCCTTTTATGTCTTATTTAATAAAGGCTTTGTTGTGTGTGATGAGAATAATCCTTCTTTTGGAATATGATTATGTTATAAGGATACACATTATGTTCTTGGGTTTTCCTATTATTCCAAATTATATAACATCTCGTGATTATGAATGTTGTATATTGTGGGATATTGAATGAAAATTGCATTGTTGCACCTATCATCTATATTTTTTAATTTCATTATTTTGGGAGAAGCAGCAATGAATTGAAATTGCAGGAAAGTTGTTGACAACTTGCAAAATATGTTATTGTGTTCTCCAAGGTGAGTGGTTATTTGTGTTTGTTAGATTTCGTTTGTTCCTTTGTTGGCAAATTAATTGAGTGTGGTAGGCCCTCTCCACAATAGGGTCTAGGCCCTCTTTGTTGTTATCCCCATCGTAAACATAATAATGTGTACTTGACATGATATCCATTTATGTAATCATTTTTTGAAGTTTTCTTGTACACAACAATTTGTTTTCCTTTATTTGGTGCTGTCAACTGATAGCAATAAGTTCAACCAACCTTTTATGTGTTTTGCCATACTTCTCATCTTTTTCCCAAATCAATTGAGTATCTTTCATCCTTAGTGAAAATTGAAGTTTATTTTCCATTGAACATTCCTCTCATTTTTTTTTTTTGCTTTGGCACTTTCCACAAGGCTAACATGTCATCTATATTTTCTTAACCAACATCATTGTTTTCTATTTATCATCTATTTTCATGTAGACCATTGTTGTTTTTATAGTGTCTCCACCTCATTCTTTGGTTTGTTTGGTTTCTAATAAAATGGCAACTTTTCATGCCAAGGGTAAAGCTAAGCTCACTATTCTCGTTGACAACTTTGGAATCTCATATGTCACAAAGAAATGTTTGTGTGTTATGTTTGGTTTTTATACAAGAATTGTTCACGTCTCCAAGGATGAAATGTATGATGATAACAATAATGTTATTAGATCCATTTATCAAGTTTTAATCTTTGGTGATTTTGGTTTGGAATGGAGGGTGAATGCCGGAAGGTTCAAGATCGTTGTAGAAAGTCTTCCGAAAAGTTCTCAAAATATTGTTTTGACATTGGAAATTGTAGCATTTGTTTTAAATGTTGTTTGCATCTTATGGAAATCAAGCAAGAAGTTGTCCCAAAATGTGTCGATCTTCAATTTTTGTTCATAGATTTGTGCAATTCTTCCGATGTGGATGGAATGCCTTCAATCTCGCTTTGCCCATTGACCTTTTTTCTACACATGAATCATTCTACTTTGGTTTCTACTTATTCCCAATATTCCATTTGAGACATTCCTTTTGTGTTGAATGTATTAGATTGTTTCTAGGCAATGTTGTTTACCAGGCATGCTATTTCTAAGTTGAAAGATTTGAATTATGATAAATTTTTCATTGAAAATGTTCATTGCATTTTGACCACATTCAATGATGGTGTTTTGTTTGAACTCTCCTTTATTGGTAGTCCCAACGGTCACTATGGATAGAAGCAAGGCATGGACAAGAAACATGATGGCCATGCATAGTGTAAGGTCAAGACAACTAACATCAAGAATGATTTCAACCTTACTTTTCAAAGAATTCACTGCTTGGGCCATTTACAATGTCAGAATGATGGCTACAATTTTTTTTTCTTAACAAATGTAGAATTGAAATAGCTTGGATTAGCAATGTTGTTCACGACTTTCAAGGATGTTGTTTTGCTTTCAATCCACCATTTTGCAAAATCTATAATAGTGTCCCCTTTTGCATTAATTTGTGTGCAACTCACATGTATTACATCATGCACAAGCAAGAAAATTTGATTTGAACAACTATTCATTTAGGTACACATGATCATCTAGTGGTGGAAGGTCACTCTAGAAAAGTTGTTGACCAAGTTAAATCCTTGGTTGAGGGGGAGGTGTCTTACACAATGGGGGTTAGTGCATTGACCATTATGTTGGTTGCAAGTAAAACCTTTCTCTCCAAGCATTTTCTGAATGAAGATGGAGGAGGGCTAGTGGAAGTTCTGAAAGGTAAAAAGTTGCACCACTAATGGATAAGTTCATAACATCATCTTCCCCCAATGTCTTCAATTTAAATGCATCCTTTAAGCATCGGCTTAGGAACATAGCGTATGTTTTTAATGATCTCGCTCTCAAAGCAAATAATGGTTATTGTTCTATTTTGGATGGTTGTTTTCCAAGGTAATAAATTGGCGAAAAAGTGTTTTTGTTTAAGATGTTTGTGTATAGAAATGGTAGTGGCTATGATTTAGTCAAGCATATGCAACTCGAGGGTGACCTCCAAACTACTTGGAAAATGTTTGATCATGTAAAGTGTGTTGTGAGGGTTGGATGACATTCGCTTGCCATGTGTATGATTATTTTTATTGTAAGGTGATGACAATTGCAATATGTGATATGCAATTTGAAAACACAAAAGCTTAATGTGTACTATGGTGGAATTTAAACAAGGTCATGGTGAATAATGGTGTTCCCAATCCAAACTTCAAAGGATTCATGGCTGATAACACTTAGGCCAATTGACACATAGTTTGGATTGTCTATGGTAGCGGAAATCCAAGTGAACCAATGGTGGACAAAGAACAAATTTGTTTTTTTCATTGGAATCAATGCATGGACATACACATAAAACATCAGATCAAGCCAAAGTTGTGAGAAAAACATGGGACAATGTGTTCTGAATACAAACATGCCATTTCTTTGGAAGAGGCTGATGTTCGGTATGTAATAATCCAATGTTGGTGGTATTCCTTGGGTGTCGTTAATGAAGTTGGATTTTAAAAGTTAGAGAATTGGTTTAGTTTAGGCATTTTTGTGTGAAACAATGGGGAAGATTTATGATACATGTATCGTTTTCAACCCTCCCACACTTTTTTTTTCCACCCCACTTTTTTGACAAGTTCACATCTATGTTACCAATTATTTAAAAATTGCATAATAAACATTTATCTTTTCTTGCAAATTCTCTCCCAAAAAGCTTGTAGACATGCCCATGTGCAACCTATCAAAGACAATGCGTATTGTATGGCTCCAATAGTCTAACAAAAACGGAGTTTTTTTAGTAGATGGTTATAATGGCTCAATAAAAGTAGAAATTACACTCCTTACAAGTCCATACAAGATTCTTTAAAATGATTCAAATGGACATGGTTATTATTTTTAAAAATGTTATTATTGTAATTTTTGAATAATACATGTTCAATCACCTACAAACCTTCCCAAATCTATGTGAAAACTTGTATGTAATGTAGTTGATGTCATTTTTAAATTTGGAAGTCCTAAAAAGTAAACCCACAAAATCCATAGGAATAATGCCCCATCTAAATTTTTTAAGAAATGTGCTTTTGGGATAAAGAAATTGAAAAACAAACAAGAATTGTAATTCGTATGGATTTATGAAAATATGGTCAAATTTTAACCATTCAAAAGTCTCTAACTATTAAATGATTAAGGTTTTCAAAAACAAATTCCTCATATGAATTTATTATTTTGTATTACATTATATATTGAATCCTAATAACAAATTTGGAATGTGAATCAATATAATTTTTTCCATTTTGTGATGTTCCAGCTAGATGAATAGTCCATATTTTTCAACTTCAAAAGTTCATTACTACTAAAAAATGATTTTTTAATTAGTAAATAACCACATAGTTCTCTTCATAATGAAAATATTACTCTAGATCCAAGTCCCAATTAGTAGATCTATGGATATATTAATCACCACATGCATTTGAATGAAGGGTACCTAGGGGAAAAACACTCTTTTGTCACAAAAGTGAGCCACCGTAGTTTGCATCTACCCATTTGTATGTTGCAACATCGGATGACTATGTTTGAACTTTCAAAAAATCAACATTGTATTCTCATTTCAAGCAAGGTGGTTGACTAGGTCAAGGGCTTAATAAGAATGAGTTGCTATTTCATAGAGCAACTTAATTTATAAATTTGAAGCAAGTTGGAAACATAGTTTTAAAATATTCCCTGGGATCAACTTGCATAGTTAAACCCTAAACCCTAAAACCCAATGTAATTATTGTGTAGGTAGGAGTACAATTATGGGTGCAAATGAGTTCAAATGAACCAAAATTAATGACGAAACATTAATTTTTCTACAATTCTTTTTACATTTGTCTATGTGGTGCCATTTTAATAGCATGTGAATCATGGAAAGTTGTTCTTCTCGAATAATATGGATATTGAAATATCTAAAATGAATTTAAAAAAATTCTAATATAAAAGTTTTGTGTGAATAAAAGATGTTTAACAACTTCATTCAATGACACCACTTTCATAAACGGCCCCTTAATTTCATAATACAATTTATTTCATCCTCAATTGTTTTATAATAATAGGTTATTATTAGACTCATCTAAAAACACTCAAATTTTCATATTTTTTCAATTTTGTGTTCATAAAAAATTAAGGTTTAAAAAAAGTTCATGAATCCTTTTCGACATGTAAATGTGATGCAATGTAAATGTTGTTTAAAGAAACTTGTAGCTTATAACATAAAAAATAAAAATTGAAAGTGTTAACATGTTTTAGTATGATTTGAAATTATGACAAATTTTCAAGACGAAACACAAAATTTGGCAAAATATATGCACTTTCAAAAATTCGTGTTTATGCAAATTTGATTATTAAAAACCATATGACATATTGGGGCAACTATAAATACAATGTATAAAAAATTTCAAAACATTTCATTTGAAAATTCCTCTTTAGGAAAACATGTTTTTTGGGAAAAAGGACCCCAAAAAGGACAATAATCCTAAATGCAAAATAAACACATTGGCTTGTTATATGTCATTTGGACCCTTTTAAATTGTTATAAAAAACAAATACAATGAACATTGTCAATTTTAATGCTTGTGATGATGTTATGTGTTTGGTTCTTAAACTAGAACTTAGAAACGATGTTAACACTCTAGTTTTATAAATGTTTCGATAATTATTCATTCAACATTTTGCATACATGAATGATGTTTCATTGTTAAATAGAAATTAGTTATCAAACTAAGTTAAATGTTGTTCACTAATTATTTAAAACATTATCAAAAGATTATGGGAAATAATTCTTAAATGTCAAACTCACCATTCTATATATTCGGATGAATATTTTGTACCATTCAAAAAATATTTTTGCCATGTCACTAAAATATTCTATCCACATGGATAAAATATTCTTGTTTAAATGGAAAAGAGTTGCTTATGTGGCAAGAATATTCTTAAAAGATTTTGTGTTATTCACAAAAGTTCTACTCATGTGCTTGTTCATCGCTCACAAGCTCACCATTCGCACTCACTCACTCACACAATGATTGTGTTTTGCCTAATCAAAATTCAACCCTTTTGGAATGTTTTTGGCCTTCCAACAATTCAAGGTCTAATCATGTGTGAGGTGCCATTCCTCCCATTATTAATGTTGATATTGAGACCCTATTATCACTCCATATTATGGTCTTAAAAACATGCAATTTTCTTTGAAAATAGCCGCTTACATTTCGTTTCAAGACTTGGGCGTTGGAGATTTTGTTCTGGTGAAGTTTGCAGATCCAAAATTATATCATGTGTGGATGGAAAAGGTGGAGAGTGAGGTTTTGAAAGATGAAAATTGTAAAAATTTTAGACATCTTCATATCAATGGTGGGTGCCATTGAAAAAAGGAGCAAAAAATGATAGAGACTTATATCAAGATTGTTGGGTGAACAAATGGAAATGCAATTTGGCAGATCCAAAATAGTGCGTTGACATTTCATCCATTCTATTTTCATTTCCTGCTAGAAGCCATGTCATAATAGCATTATAATTTTATTAGTGCTAATCATGAAACCAAGGCCAAACAAAACCTTGATGTAGTTAATGAGACTATAGGAATGTGACTATTATTTTGGTTTTTTACTCATTCATTTTTAAAATGAAATTTGGTTACTAGTTAATTTGAAAGAAGAGTATTATTGTTATCGGAATTTGTTCATCTTTCCTTAGTATGTTGGCATTTTGTATGAATATTGATCTATGCCATGTGATAGTAATCTAAGTTATAGTCTTTCATTATTTTATTTCATTTCATATATAATATGACTTGGTAGCCTTTTCAATCCTTTCCTTTTATTAAATCCACATTGTGTTATATTTTAATTTTTTAATAAATTGCAACTTTTTACCAGGTGGCCACTAGGTATTTGCATCAAATGTATGAAAATTGCTTTCAAAAATTTAAATTTTAAAGTTGCAAGTTTTAGTAATCTTCTTTTACTAAGTTCACATTTTTATATTTTAATGTTTTGATGAATTGAAGCCTTCTACCAAGTGGCCACCAAGTAATTTTATGAAACATATGAAATTTGCTTTCAAATGTCTTAAATTTTGAGTTCCAAGTTTTGATCCTCTCTTCTTTTTGAATGCACATTGTGTTATGTCTAAAGGTTTTAATAAATTGTGGCCTTCTACCAGGTGACCACTAAGTAATCCCATCAAATGTATGAAAATTGCTTTCAAATGTTCAAATTTTAGGTTGTTAGTTCTATATTTGGTTTCGTTTCACAAATTTTGAAAATTTATGTTAAACCAACATTGTATATTGATAATGTGTTTGTTATATATGTGAATATATTGTGGTTGGCATTAACATACACCTCAAGTCCTTAAACTTACCCAATGTAGTATATAAAATTAGAGGGAATTTAAAAATTGACCAAAAATTTGCAAGTTTCTTACAAAATTATTTACATCAGGTGGCCATTAGGTGGCCCTCCTTGCATTCACAATGTTAAGTCCAAAATTAACATTTTAGTCTAGAATTAATTAAATGCATGTTCTTACCTTATTCAAATTTTTAGATTTCATTATATGTTTTTTCTCACAATTAATGATTTAAAAAATTAGACTTTATTCATTTATTCTCTTTCAAACATTGGTATATTATTGTTTTTTTTTACATCAATTGTATACTTCTACTAAAGGAACTTGTTTATTCCATTTGGGCTTCAAGTTGAACATTCCTCTACCAAATGCACTGTTTTTTATTTTTTTAATTTAAAAATATTTAAAAAGGGCAATGTGATTGCCATCGCTTGGGTGCACATTAAAAACATGGTTAAAAAAAAGGGAAAAAAAGAAAATAGAATTGTAGAAGCTTACCTCAAGCTTGGCAATGACAGCGTTGAGGTTTGAAAATAGGAGGAGGGGAGGGCAAAGGAATATATGAAGCAGGTAGGTAGTGATGGGAGGTCATTAGATTAGCGGCAGCAAAGATGATAAAGGGAAAAGGAAAAATCAAAGGTCAACAAAGATGAGAAAGGGGAAAGGAGAAAAAAAACCTGGTTGGGTCAGGGTGGGGTTCATTGAACCAGATGGGGTGAAAGTGGGAAAACAGGATGGGTGCATTGGTGGGTGCTGGGTCACTTTGGCCCTTTACAATACTATTGCCCCCTAGAAGTGGGGCATTTCATGTGGGGTAATGCCAGAGGATGCAGGCATTACTGGAATAAGGACCTGTGAAAGGTGGAGTTGAGGGGGGCCTGATTCTGGAAATGTCCACAGCCACGAGCATTACACTATGGCATTGACAGATTTTTATTATTTTTCTTTTTTCCCATGATATC
>Ga0116228_10005421_pt1 | contig 11379 bp, 7 predicted proteins | sample S1TSphfallax_2_FD_89694 | JGI IMG/M metagenome (GOLD analysis project Ga0116228, IMG submission 89694) | Host-associated microbial communities from peat moss isolated from Minnesota, USA - S1T2_Fc - Sphagnum fallax MG | ecosystem: Host-associated > Plants > Peat moss > Unclassified | place: USA...
ATTAAATGATGGGTCCAACCAACTATTAGTCAAATATGTAGTTACATGATACAACTACAAAAGTTTAAAGTCAAAATGTAGATGAAATTTTGACATATTTTTTTCGTTTTCTCTTGTCTATCCACTTATGGATGATAATTGAGTTGCATGGTGATAACAATTATAAGTTTTTTACAACTATGGATAATATAAGTTGCCGACTATTTCAAATTAGCCTAACATGATGCACATGGCATTTCCATATTTTCAAAATAAACATAATTTTATTTCAATGCATTAATATAAATTAACCATTTTAATTTTGGCTATATATCACCATAACCCTATTTTTTCACCATTTTGGTTAAAACATTTGTTTATTTTTGTTTTTGTGGTAGCTAGATTTTTAACAAAAAATAGATTAGGTCCTTAATCATTAATTAATTAGATAGGCTAGGTAGTATTTAATAAGTAGGATGGGTATTAGTAGGTAGTAGGTAAGCTAAGCAAGAGGTATTTAATGTTGTGGATATGTCATAATGTTTTTGTATTAATTGATTAATTAATTAACTAGGTTAAACAAGCAAGCCTAGGTAGTATGTGATAAGTAGGATAAGTAATAGGTAGTAAATAGTTAGGGAAAATAATAAATATTTTATTGTGTTGATATATGAAAATGTTTTTGTATGGGACAAAGGATGTGATAATGTTGTAGTGTTATAGTGTCATAGTGTTTCCCTTTCATTAGAATTTATCCCATAGTCTTTGTTTACAACTTAAAACTTGTAAAATATATAACTAGGTGAAATAATGGACTAGATTCATGGCATGCACTATAAACATAGTGCATGTGCCATATAGGATGAACCAATCGAAAGGCTTGTCCCCAACAAAATAAATAGGATCCTACCTACCTACTTAGCCTATGCTAGGTAGCCTATTCTACCCTAGCTTAACCTAAAATAGGTTAGCTACTATAGTTTAGCCTACGATATGATTATAATGAATTAATTATAATATTTAATTATTGTAATTATGACATATCTTTTCTAAACAAATGGAAAATTGCCATGTATTTTATGGCCATTGGCTCTTTAAATTACCACATGGTTATATCTTAACCACCTGTCAATGGCACATTCCATAGCATGCAACTATCCCAAATGTAATCGCAAATGTAGTCGCAAATTGGGGTTCCACATCATACTAAGGAACATCCATGGCAATGGATGAGAAATTCTAGCCTAGTCATAAGGTTTACGACTACACTTTCAATTTCATGGCCATGTCATGTCTTTTGTGACTAACTATTTTATGGCACTTGTCTTAGGCAACTAGGTTGTTTTTAATCACATGTGTCCATCATAGCTACAAATGAGTTGCAAGTCTAGTTGTCGATTTTCAATTTTTTTCTAATGTTTAGTTTGGTTAGTATCATGATTTGTTGTTGTTTTAACTTGGGGTTGTTTCATTTCTCTCATTGCAAATTTGCCATTGCTTTTCATGTTATTGGACTATATGTTATGGTTTCAAAAACTTTTTGCCTAATGATTTTGCTCTTGCCATTAAACCATGCAAAGGAATTGAAACCCATTAAATGATTGGTATAACCCTTACTATAGGGGATACTCATTCTAGCTAGTATAGTTTTAAAAGAAATATGAAGATAAAAAGTGTAGATTCATGTCATGAGGTGGTGAAGAGTTTGTTGTGAACTCTCTTTGTTTTGTGTATGACCCCATTTTGTACATTGATATGGTTGTCCTTGGCTTTGTATTTTTTAGACTGTAAGTATTGAAATTTAATTTTGCAAAAATATTGAAGTGAAGAAAGAAGTGTTTGTTTCCCTATGTATTAAAAATGATGGATTAACATGGTGTCATAAAGGTCTATGGGGTTTGTAGCCCATATATTTATACATGAACAAAAATGTGCCAAAAGGCTTTGTTATGATTGCATTCACTTTGTTTCAACATTGTACACATGAGTTTTGAATATATTTTCTTTGCAAGTTAATGTTTTTTATATTGTATAAATGCATTCAAAAGTAATATCAACCCTTAATGAAAAATTGAGCTCCCATGAACATGTACAAATGAAGGTTCATTAATCAACCTCGTTGGAGAAGGAAATGACTTTGTGTCGGTCTAGTATCAAAGAAAAAAACACAATCGCATCAACTCAACTTGGACCTTTGATTTCATGTAGTTTTCAAATTATTGATTCAATTTATGCTCATGCAATGCCTTAGAATCTTCTTCTACCAACCATTACATCATTCCCCTTGATACATTATTTAGGGACTATCCATTCTTGAGATGAATACATTGAATAGGCAACCATGTGTAACATTGACAAAAATGCAAATGTCATGGTTGCCTGACATTTTGTTAGTTTTGATAAATGTACCTAATGAGTAATTTTCACCATTTTTGTTCAATGGGAGAAGGATTTGTCTTTGGCCAAAAGAATATTACTTTTATTTTCGAAGGTCACATTTTATAATTAGACCTTTTATAAGATCCACTTGCTATTGCAATCCCATAGTTAGTGATATTTTTCAACAAGATTTTAAAGATAAAAGGATTCAAAACTCCACAAATGATATTCACCATTAATCATTGATTATGGGCATTTGTTTCATAATGTATTTGAGGTTTATAGAATGCGCAACCTAGGGCTTTCATGGTTCAAGTATTATCCTTTGTGAGTCTACATTGGAGGGGGTTTATGGAAGGATCTTGTTCCAAGCTTCCACCATACAACTTTCTAATTTGGCATGGGGAACACCAATTCCCTTAAGCATATCTAAAATTGCCTTTTGCTACTCACCTACATTTGCTACATTGTTGTCAATCACATGTTGCAAAGATTCAAGCATCAAGCCTTCTCAAATAGGATCACTCTTGTCCACCTTTTCCCCTTCAAACTTGTCTTGGAACATTTACATGCAATTTGTGAACTCACTAATTTTTTTATATACATTTTAAAACTTCAATAAATGGATTTTCATGTCAACAAAACAAATAAACCATTTTCATCATGAAATAGTAATGAGTGTTACATGTTTTGGGAGATTAGAGATGAAACTAGAAGTATCATTCAAGGGGGCATTCATACTAACATGTACCAAAAACAATCATAATCGTTGCTTAAATTTTAAAATTTTGGATTGTAATTATATATATATATAATAAAAATGTTATTTTGAATACATTATGTAAATGTCCAAAAAGCTTGGAATCAATTTAATGAATGAAAAATATGTATAAGGACTTTTAACCTCTTGCAACCATTGTTTAAAAGCTGCATAGAAGTAGTTTAAAGCAATTTTGACATTTAAAGCACAATTTTGAAAACAATTTTAATGACATATTTATGGATTTTTAAAAAATATACCCCTTAACATAATAATATGAAGAATTTTTTTAAGAAATTCATATTTTTTTGAAAAAGTTATTAAAAAGATTCCAAAAAGATTCCAAGAATAAAGTAGTAGTCTAATGGGCACATGCAGCTACTAATACAGTGGTTGGACCTTCAATAAAACTTTTTGCTACATGCCCATGATGTAATGCAAGTACTTAGTCAAGCCCAAAAGAAAATTTATGTGGACATTTTCACAACAATGCCTTTGATGCATTACTTTTATTTATGTGGGTACATATTCTTAAAGGGCCAATGAGCCTACCCTAAAGGAAACACAACATTACATACATGTGGATCAAGGGTTGCAAATAATTTGTAGTAATTTTAGAACCAATATTGTCATGGGTTTCCTACATAGAACATTAAAGTTAGATGGAGATTTCACATGCTGACCCTCATGGTTGCCTTGCAAGATTATGATGCAATTTGGATAACATACCTAATTTCAAGCTACAAAAAGTTGGCATTCATGATGTAGCTTCCACTTTAAAGTCTATAATTTGCATTGTAATTTGAAGAACTTGACATTATTTGACATTTGACAACAAAAAAATCACATCAATTACATTCTAAAATCTTTCTCTAAGTTGTTATCTTCAACAACCTTCATATTTATTTTCACTAACATTTGATAATTCACTTAAATGACCATAAATATAAAAAGGATTAACAACTTGCAAATGCAAATGTTCCATGACCACCCCAATCAAAGTATGGATTGGAAACCCACCAAACCTTAGACCATTCATGTTTTGATTGAAACCTCAAAAGGATTTGAACCTCAATTCTCCACATAGGAGATGTGTCCTCTACACTAAAGTAGTCTACATTTCACACAAGTTAGTGTGCAATATTCAAGTTGTTAACAAAACCGGCAAATTAACAAAGCAAACAACCATGAACTAGTCCTCATCATCTAGGGTAGCAATAATAGATCAAATTCCAATAGTTGCATCATTACCAAAAACACAATAATCTTTTGTTGGCATCAAGAACTTCACAACCTTCATTAGGTGTCAATATAAATAAACCACACTAGAATCTTCCAACAAAACATAGGATGAATCAAAGTTTCCCCATTTCTAATAGTATTTTCCTACATCAACTTCATCTCCTTCATAATACTCTATACCCCACTTACACATCAATGGATGAATCAATGTGTGAAGTGGCTTGGTGCAACACACAAGCCAAAAATATTGCCCTTCACTATTTCCAAAAAACTTCATTTATAACAAAGGTATCACCAACCTCTAAGCTTTTAGCAAGTTCCTCACCGTCAACACCATACTGCCATTCCTTGTCCTACGCATTGTACATAGATTTTTTTACAAATCTAGTGTTTGTAGGTTGAAGGTATTTCGAGATCCAATCTCTAGTGCACTTCACATTTGAACATTCAATCCACCTATTGTCAATACAAAAAACAATTAAACATGATAGTGGTTTGACAACAAGTTGTGTTAAGACATGTTTATTAGTGGCAAAAATACAATGGATCTTCATAGTGCCTTCCATGGTATCACATGCAAATGTGCTAGACCTATGATCAATATGCTTAGACACAACATGCTAGAACACTTGACATAATGGCTTCTTCTTCCCCATGTACGAAGATTTTAAATGATCAGATATGTTAGCACATAAGAAATTAACAACATCTTCAGCATTTTGTAATTTTGTGCCATGTGCATTCAATTGTTCACGTTGAGTGAATCGTTTGATGACAACTCTTGCCCCATCATGGCCAAGGTCCTTTACCATGTCCACTCCCAAAAAATTCCACATCATGTTACACCCATTTGTCATGTTAAAATACATTGATACAAAATACCAAGGTTTTGAAGACTTAAATTGATTAGCACACCCATCAAACCACACGTAATGCCATCTTGGGGAAAGCCCTTGGTTTGAAATGTACCTCTAATGGAGGCCAAAAAAATGTTGCACAAATTCAGAATTGTGCTTACAATCATTGGAGATGTAAAAATGATATTCATCAAACTTTTGGAATCCTCAACATGCACATCAAAATTGGGGTTAGACTGAAATGTGATATGAACCAAAATATTAATTTGGTATGAATGCCAATGCATGTTCTGAACCTCATTTTGCACTTGGAAACTATAGTTTTTTGCAAAATCCACCATAGAAATTATCCAATATTGCGGAAAGGATTTCATACATGCCTTTAAATGTTTGTCTTGCCATCTTGCAACAAAATTATTTCTTACAAAATGTTGTTTAAGCTTAAGGTATTGTATGAACTCATATGATGAGGTTCTCTTGTAGACTAGGGTTAACTTCTTGAAAGGTTTCCTTATTTATGATCTAGTCTCTTCAAGAACATACCATTTCCATTCTACTAGTCAATCATTTATGCCATCTAGCTCCTTTGAACATAAAGACAACTTTCCTAGACCACAAGATATGCAATCTCCATACAAACATTATTTATTATAACACTCATCAAACTCACTTTTTGGACAAACAATGGATTCCCACACAGACGTGGTACATTTATAAAGGGTTTTGCAAGGTGCACATACCTCATGTTCATGGTGAGTACAAACCTTTTCAAAATTGCCTTGTCCACGCATGTTGTTCAAACCCAATCTTAGTTCATCCAACTCCATGTGGTAAATACAACATATATTTTGATCCTGCATTCACAAAGAAAGGTTTCAAGAGTTGAAATGTTCGTTGCCCAATGCAAATTCCTACATTAACTATTTTGAACGTGAAGAAAAATTTAATATGCGCAAACAATAATAAAAAACTAATGTTTAAGATTAATGGAAATGGATTAAAACACAAAATGGACAGTGGTAGGGGGTATTAATGGAAATTAGATGCAAGAAAGCTAGACATTCAAAAAACTTTTAAGTACCATGTCTAGTAGTAGAAAGGACTAATTGCAGTCTATTAATGATTGGTTTTGACAACTTGAGGATGTATGACAAACTTGAAGAACCAAGATGGACTACAAATGGACAATGGCAGTCCACCCAAATGGACAGTGGTAGGATCAAATGGATAGTGGAAGGACCCCAAATGGATGGTGGTAGGACCATGTATGGATTGTGGCAGTGTCCAAATGGATAGTAGCATCACCCAAGTGGACTGTGGTAGGACCATGTATGGACTATGGCAGTACCCAAATGGATAGTAGCATGATCCAAATGGATTGTGGCAAGACCTAAATGGATTGTGGCAAGATTCAGGTGGACAATGGTAGGACCCAAATGGAAATTAGATGTAGGATAGCCCCAAATTAAGGACTCTAGAGTACCATGTGGTGCAAGAAATGACTCTTAGTACTCAACTAATGATTGTTTTTCATAATTAAAAAAAAATGATGGACAAGGAATTACCAATTTATGGACTATAATAAACTAATTATGGAACTGTATGGACATTGTTAGTTCAAACCTTAACTAAAATGAAAGATTGTCATCATATGCATCCAACATTAGAAGAATTTGAATCCATTCAATTACTAATTATTATACATTTTAATTATTGTGAAGGACTTGTCGCTAAAAACATATTGATTATTAAGGAAATTGGTCCAAACAAATGAACTTTTGTAATTCAAATCTTATTTTAGAAACTTGCACAAAGGCTTTACTTTCCAATCCATATAAATTTCACATTACAAAAAACAACAACTCTATAGAAGGTGGCACCTAGGACTTCAAGGTAGGAACATTGAAAATTGAATTATACATACAAACTTAGAAACAAAATAGTTTAAGAAAGTGAGCCTCAATCACCTGAGATTCCATGAGGAAATGTGTAGGTTTTTCATCATACACCATTGGTTCCAATTGTTTGTGTGTAACATCATTTTGGCCATGGCTCATCAGTGGTTCTGAAGTCCACCATTCCAATACTACCTTTTTCAACAATTCATGCAACCCATAAGTCCTTTTTTTTCTAATAGACTGAGACCAAAGTGAAAACCCATTATCATCCATCACCTTGCACCTTGAAATAATTGCAAGAACATTTTTGTGATGGACACCAAGAGCTTTTGCAACATCTCACATAAAAAACAAATGAATTATGAACGTTAACAACAACAGTTAAAATTACATGTTTTGTTGTAAGTCAAACATTAGTGGTAGAGTTTTGATTATCATCTAGTGCTTTCATCACCCTTGCAAGAACTTCTTGTTGAGTAATGGCAACCTTTATGGGAAAAACACAGCTAGGGAAATACTCATAAACCTTGACATGAAAGATGGCTTTGTCTAACACAAGTTTTTAAATTTTTAGGTCTAGGACAAACCATCAATGTTGACAAGATGAACTTTGCAATAATCATTGCATATCATCATTGCTCATGTTTTTCCATAACTTGCTCAGTTAGGGCAAGTGCTTGCTCTACTTCAGTTTATTGCACTTCAACTTATCTATGTAAAGCTTGATAGTGATGATGTTGTTCATTTTGGGTTGTTCACCTCCTAGCAAGGTCTTTAGTAGTTTTTCTCATTCATTCGACTTCTCCAAGTCTTTGAATGTTGCTTCTTTTATTGACATTTTTTTGAGAACCCATATTGTCTTTTAGGCAAAGTTGTCTAAATAACAAAAAATCTACACATGACCATATACAAAATCAAACACATAGAAAAGCTTGATGTAGACAAAAAAACATAACAAAATGATTACATATAATACATCACCTTTGGGCTTACAATTTGATCTCATTACATAAGTTGCCCAAATGCTTCTTAATGCATTTAACACTTCTACAAGGTGTTCATCACATTTTATCCACCAACCACTGCTGTAAACATAAACCTTCATTTCTTGAGGGATGAACCTTATAAAAATTGTCCAATTGTTGAAAAAAATTGAATTCAAACTAGGAGAAAATGTGATCATCCACAAACCTAATTAATGTCTTTCACAAGGAACTATAAGCAATAACACATCTCCCCTTTCTAGATAATCAATATAATACCATGGTAGAGATTTGACAATGAAAACATTTTGCATTAAAATATTGTCCAAACTTAGTACAGCAAATGAAAAAAGTGGTGGAAGGTCACATTAACCTTCACAAAAGTCCTCCAAGTTGTCTTTTGACCAGACTAACATGTTTGCATATAATAGATGGAATTTAAAAAATTGCAAAAAAATGAAGCTAGTTGCCAAAATTGTAAACAACAAAAATAACCACACATAATGTTCATTATAGAGCTCTACCAAATTGAGAAAGCCAATAATTTTTCTTCAACATGATTTGCAAGGTCTATGTCAAAGGTAAATAACAACCTAGGAAATGCAAGATTTGTAAACATAAGCTTGGTAACTCAAAAGCTCAACAAACACAAACATCTAAAAGCATAGAACAAACAACACTTGATTGTTGGTTCAATAATACACCAAAGAGATTATGGGAAAATTTGGTTGTTTGAAAGTCAGACGCCACGAAAGTTGGAAACCTTAAACTTAACTTCTTTTAGATCATGACATGTGTCTTTAATATGTCATCAAGTGGAGGACCCTAAAAACTAAAAAGTTTTATTTTTTGCAAATTTGATAGGTGGCAAATGTTATGTAATCTATTTAAGTCCTTTTCAACAAAACATGTTGTCCCAAATCTTTGATTCCAGTAAATGATGGATTTTTTAGACAATTGGTAATCTTGCATACATTTGATAGATGGATTATACAAGTTTCCATGGAAAACTTCATTTTAGCATTACAATAACTTCATAATCATAGGAGAAAGAAAATTTACACTTCCCACATTTAGATTGTGTAATAAAAGTCCATAATGTTCCTTATGGACAATGATTGGGTCATTTGAGTGATTTAAAAAGTTCATCTTGTAGTGAAATGATGGGATTTTCTCATCAACTTTTTACATTTGATTTTACAAGTAGTTTAGATTAATTAAATGAATCCCTTCAAAATTTTACATTAATGTCCAAATTCATATAACACTAAACCTAGACTTTCCCCCACATAAGTTGCCCTTGTGACACAAAAAAATGGATTGTTTAGTGTGCAATCACCCTATTAGGTACACTAGCTATTATAGTTCATAAGAATTAATAAGTAATAATATTAGTTAAATTGAAGTCTAAATATTAATGTATAATCTAACAATAATAACAATAATATTAGTATAATTAAGTAATACTTTAGGTTAATTATTAATGATTAACTTTTAGTTATGTTAGGTTAGGTTATAATAGTTTAACCTAAAATAATTAGTATTATTATTATAGTTAGTGGTTGGGTCAAAATGAAATACAAGGAGCCATAAGGGTGTCAGATGTTAGATTTTGTAGAAAAAGATTATAAATTTATTTATTTATTGCCATTTGGAAACATGGTGATCATGGCACATTATTCCTTTTTAACACACGTGAATGTCAAGAAATTAAACTTTAAAATCCACTTGATCCAATTTTAAGTTTTGGTTTAGTTAAAGACTTTTGAAAATGAAAAAAATTATTGTTAAAAAATGACATTTTTACAAAGGACTTTCAAAGGATTCATATAATAGAAATAAGTTGATGGTAAAAAATATGAAATGATAATAACCTATTAGACACATTAAAAAAAAGTTCACAATTTCAAAAATGTGGATTTCTAAAACTTTGAAAATTCAAAGTATGTACATTTGAAAATTTAGAATTTCAAAACTTCAAGAGTGCTTTACCGCATATAAATGGGGTATAATGTACATGATGTATAAAACAAGGTTGTAGTTTATATGACATTAAATTCAAAATTAAGAAATTAAGTTTTTTGGTATGATTTCAAATTATCATTGTTCTTTAAGATGAAACATAGAATTTGTAAGGAATTTGTCCATTTTTACAAATTCATATATATTATAAAATGATTAAGATTCTTTTTTGACTTATTGGGGCAATTTAATCATTTTTATAACAAGTTGCAAAAAACAAATCATTCAAAAATTCATTCGTATGAAAAAATCATTTTTGGGAAAAAAGACATGTAGGACCAATGTAAAGTAACACTTGTGGCTCCTTGTATCTCCTTTTGACCCAATTGGGCAATTGAACAAATATCCAATATAGTTGTAGTAAAATAGTTGCAAAATAATAATAATGAATGCTTCATTTATTTTAGTTGTATTATAGTTGTCATATATGTGATTCTCACATAATTTGTTCACAATGTTTGACACACTCCCAAGCACCTTGCTAGATTCAAAGATGAGTCTAACGTAGAAAATAATAGAAAGGTTAGGAGCTCAGGGCACACTCCTTGGGTCTCAGCACTTTAAGGGGTAGAGGGGCGTGCTGGAGCTTCGGGATGGGACTAGGAAGAATGACAAGCAATTTATTCACTTACATGAACCTGCATCAAACCAACCCACAAGTTGGTTAGTACCATGTTGGAGCACCCTTGGTGCTAGGACAAGCCATGGGCGACCTTGGATTCATAAGACTCACCACGGCCCAGACTCGAGGGAAGCCACCACCTTCCCCCATATAGTATACTTTGCACCTCTCCGCGAGGGCCACATCCAAATGACTTTTTGTCTCGAAACTCCCAAAGGGGAGTCCTGAAACTATTAAGGCTAGAACTCCCGCGGGGCCATAATTTCGTGCACACAATTCTGATCAGGATGAGGTCTAAACCAAAGTTGTAGTTCTTGTCGAGATCTTTCCAACGATGTGTCGCACGCTACCTACACGCACGGAAGTCGGGTCGATTCTCGAATTTTTGTGGTCGGTAGTCAAATTGGCAAATTAACTCCCAACCTTTCTTTTTGCCATAAATTATGTTGTAGATGTCCAAATGGGTCACGCAAGCCCATTTTAGACATCTACACTTCAGTAGATTTCCAATGATATAGAGAACTTCTCAATGCAAGGTGTTTTGACCCTTGCAATCGCTTTCTGAAAGTTCGGGAGTCCACCAGGACTCCAACTCCCAAAATGGGAGCTCACTTGGGAATGTGAGTCTTCATCCTCA
>Ga0116228_10005422_pt1 | contig 11377 bp, 7 predicted proteins | sample S1TSphfallax_2_FD_89694 | JGI IMG/M metagenome (GOLD analysis project Ga0116228, IMG submission 89694) | Host-associated microbial communities from peat moss isolated from Minnesota, USA - S1T2_Fc - Sphagnum fallax MG | ecosystem: Host-associated > Plants > Peat moss > Unclassified | place: USA...
AGGGTTTCCCACTTTCACCATGGTAAATTTGTTCAATTTCATTGAAAATTTAATGAAACGCAAAGTGAAACTTAAACACATTTTAATGTAATGCATTAAGAAACAAAGAAGATATGGGCCACCAAATTAAAAGGACTCTTTCACTAAAAGAAAAATTGAAAATAAACACTTGGCATCCTTACTTGTAAACATTTTGCACCTTACAATTGGACAATGTGCATTTGACACATGGATAAAATTTGACCTTTTACCAAATTGAATGAAGGTTGAAACCAAAATTCTTTAAATGCAATTTTGTTCACTTTACGTATTAATGACCTAAATATTTGGAAAAAAAGGCCTCATAGATCTATGATTATGGGGGACATTGGAGTTTGTTTAAACTTTAAATTTGGACACAAGTGCATATCATCACCAAGGTTTTGAATTCTAGTGACAATGCTCTTGTTTTTCCCTTCCAATGACACATTTGTTTGCTTTCATGTTTCTCCCCTTAGTAATTTTATTCGTTTTCATGTTTCCCCCATTTTGATCTTGTATGATTTTTTCATATTTGTTTCAATGTAAGGATGTTCCTTTTTTCTTGACATTTCTCCTCCTTGTTGATCATTCTCCTATTGTTTTAATTGTCTTCATGTTCTTGGTTTGTGATGTAGGTGTTTGGAACTCCTTAGGCATTATGGGTGTTCTTGTTTTCTTTTCTTAGTCTTCATTTTCCTTTCTTTGTTTCCCACCCCCCACCCACCATGTTCATATTCTTCTTCCAATTTCTCATCTTCTCTTTTATGGTCCCCCTTACCATGTTTGTGACAATGCTTCTTAGGTCAAACTTGCAAAATTATGGATTTCTTCCTCCAATTTGAAAATAACATCGCCTAGGTTTACACTTAGATTTTTTCAATCCTTATGCTTCAATCCTTCCATTTCTATGACATTAAGGCTCCTTAGCATGTCCACATAGTATCAATCTTTTGGCTACTCTTGGCTGTTAATAATGGTTCACTAAGTTCTATATTCTTAATTGTGGTTGTTATACATTCATTATTTCTAATGTGGCAAAAAATTATTAACCCCATTATTGATTGTCTTCATTGACTTCATGAACTTGAAACATTATTTTCTTTATATTTTCTATTATGTAGATTTCACTAAGTTTGGTCTTGTCATCCATGGCCTTGGGGTTAAATCACCAAATCCTTGCAACCATAACCTCGACTTGATGTTTTGTTTAAAGACTGATTAATTTAAAGTTTGATTAATACCCACCTAGCTAATGTGATCTTTCTTTGTTTTCTATAATTAATCCTAACCATAACCCCATCTCTTTTTTATGTAATTTTTGAAATGTTGAAATATGAAACGTCTAGGGGTTATAAAACCTAGGGGGGACACTTTTTTTTGAGTTTACAAATACTTGAGTAAAAATATAGGGTGTCATATATTGGTTGTTGGGTAAAATTTATAATTTAATTAATTATATAGTAGCATTATTTTTTTATGAAAATGAAAAAAAAAAATTATTATAAGGTATGTGTTAATCAATTGGTATTAGAAAAAAATAGAAAAAAATTAGGTATGTATTAAAAATTAATAGTATGATAAATTGTTAGTAGGTTCAACTAATAGGTTAGTAAATAAACTAATATTAATAAATTTAATTAATAATTTAATAATCTAATAAATTTCAATAAGTGAAACAATAATGGAATTGAATGTTAAGAGGAAAAAATTATGATTGGGCTATGGATTTAGAGGAGGTGAAGATCATGTAGATTATACATGTGGATTATACCAATGGGGTGTATATCAAATGTTTTCTTCAAACTCATGAATGTTTGTATTTTTCGATTCCAAAATCTTATATGTTTAAGCTATAATGGAAATTGTTTGATGTTTATTTAAACCTTTTAAACTATGGGCTTACTATAATTTAAAAACTAAATGAATATTGGGTATTGAAATTAAATGTAAAAATAGTAATAAATAAATATAAAGTAGTTCAAATATGTGTATATTAGAAAATTAGGTAATGATAGGGTTGGGGGGAAAAAATTCCTTGCCTAATAAACCCCCTTAGTAAAATGTTTCTTTAACACATGTAATTTGGAAATTTAACATTATGTGTCTTCCCTAGGTGTAGATTATGCAAAGTGTGTGAAGGTTTGATGTGATCATGTTTAATCTAAAATGTTGTGCTTGTTCTATTGATTATAAGGTAACATGTGACCATGCCCATTTAGAATTAGTAAATGACAATTGTTTGAAAGACCCCATTATGAATTGACCTCTTAAAAAGGAAAAACAGTTGAATAAAAAGGAGATAAATGTCCATGCGTGCCTTCTTTTACATCACCATGTGTGTCTCTAATTTGTGGTTTTTGATGTAGTCATCACATAATTTTTCACCTTTAACTATGTAATAAAGACCTTTTGACTAAATTAACAACATAATTCCCATTCATCCATTCCTTAGACTTGGGGATGGTGTTATGAACCTACTAGTGTGAACTTCATTTGATCAATATTCTTACATTAGATTACCTTCTTTTAGGTGAATTATAATTTCATGTAAATTCCAAATGTGATTTGCATTGTAAAATCACATTGTAATTATGTTGAGTATAAAATGTTTATATAAATTTTTGTAAAATGAATGGGAAGATTTGTTGGTGAACCCTTGTGTTTTAAGATTTGAACCCATTCATTTTATGAGTACAAGTAATTCAAGGTGTCAACACTTGGACCAAATACCACTAATTATCCCTTGGTACACAATTCCAAAATGGTGTAAGTATGGTTTGATTGAGTTTTACCACCATCTTCAGTTCTTGGAAGGTAATTAATACTCTGAATTTCTATAGAACTAAAATCCAAGCATTAAGTTGCATCTTTTCATCTATTAGTACACGTATTCACTCAATTTTACTAGATTGTGTCTTGTCATTTAGATGATAACTAGAAAAAGAGGTTAAGAATATCAAAACATACAAAATTGTAACAATACTCATAAACACAACCTCAAGCTAAATGTTCATCTTCCCCATGATTGTTTGTAATTTACAATTTAGACACATCAATGTTAAATGTAAAAAAATTAAAAAAAGTTGATCAAGCCTAAAAAGTTTTAAAGATGAAAAAAATTGTAACTTCAAATCTAATTTCGATAAAGAACAAAAAAGATTGAAATTAGGCAAAAGAAAAATCATCAAGCTAAAGAGGTGAAGAATGAATGTTAGCAAGGGAGATTGGGCTCCTTTTTTATATTGTACCCACCACTTAAAAACACTTGACAATTTTTGTGAATATATATTTAACAACAAAAGGAGTCTAATAATCTAATTTTGAATATCCCAAAATTTCAACAACCAAGAATAAATATACAAAATGCACTATTTTCTTACAATACACATTGGTAACCTTGCAATCAAATTGAGGATTCAAGAACAAGAAGGAAATTAGTGTTTAATAAAAGAACATGTCCTTTTGCAAAATGGATTTGGCAACCTATAATAATTTTAAATTAGAATTTAGATTTCCCTTGTTGGTTAATGGGTGATTCTACAACTTTCATTTTGTTTAATCATGTGATTGACCTCAATGCTTCTTTTTGATGAATTTTTGCAAAATTGCAAACTTATAAAAATAAATGCAAAAAAACAATTGTCGCAAATTCTATGATTTTTTTGGAATTTTTAAAAAATAAATATTAACATGTAATGCTATTGTTCAAATGGCAAGGTTTCAAATTAAGCAAAACTTTGTCCTTGAATTTTTTTTTTAATTCAAAATTCAAATTCAATTAATCACGTAACAATTTCATATTTAAGTCAATGAAAAGCACATGGCAATCTATTTGTTAGTTTGCTAAGGAAGGTTGTTTGTTTGTTTTGTCATGTTGAGATCTCCCAAACCATGGTGCCCCCCATCGCAGACTTGGACCTACAATGCAAGAGTTATTAAATATTTGATAATTTTCTCAAAGAAAATTCAACAAAATAAAAACTAATTTTTTTACAAAAAGTGTGGGTTGTTGTTGGTATTGTTGGAAAGCCCTTGATGAGTGGGATTTCTTGCAAATGATTTTGTAATTTCTAAGCCTATGGTCTAGGATCCATGGAATATTAAAAATCATTCTGAAAGGGAAATAATTGAGTAAGGAGTTCACAATTGGGCCAACAACATAGGCCACACTAATATATGTGATATGTGCAAGGTACATATTTCTATGGAGAGAAAGTCAACAAGTTGGCAAGGCTTGTTGGAGTGTGAATGATATATACTTAGTACTGACCACAAGTAACTTAGACCTTACCCTTCTAATCAAGTTCAACAACAATTGCAAAGTAGTAGTTAATAATCCAAATTTGTAGCACAAGTATCACCCAGGTGTCATCACATGGGGGCTAGGTAATAGGACTAAACTCTTGCACTAGAAGCAATGATCTTAGGGTCATCTGTCCAGGGAATTTTTAAAATTTGTCAGAAAAGCAGGGGAAAAAACAAAACACAAAAAAGGTTGAGTTCACCACATTTACACTCTGGTGGTATTGGACCTAAAAAGGAGCAGTATTCCAAAAAAAACTTTTAGCTTCGTATCTGTCCTCTAGCCAAACCTGGCAAAATCCTTCTACCGACGGTTGGCAGTGTGGCTAAATCAAAAAATTGGGAAAAGAAAAAAAACACTGCAACAAATCATTACTTGTGACGACTAGCCATGAATATTATCTCGTAGCCTGTTGGCAAACAATTGGATTGCATGAATATTATCTCGTAGCCTGTTGGCAAACAATTGGATTGTAAATTAGGTTACGTATGTGGGAAGGATATCAATTTTTCTTTATATATCAGTAGAGTAGGGTTGGTTCTACTTTATAAGCATGCATAGCCAGTCATACAAAGGACCCAATACCAGCACCAGGTTCATTTGAAAGAGTTGAATATGCGGATCATCCTGGTATGTTCAAAAGTTGATGATACCAAACCAACACTCGAACACTAGTCAAACCATGTGCCTAAAAGGACATATAATGCCACATTCTGATGGACTGGGTTTCATGTACATAAATATCTAGTTAAATTTTCAGATGCAAATTTATAGTCTGCTTTGTAACACCCAGGGGCCTCATACAGCCCAGTGTTTGCATTTATTTCTATACAAGTGCTCGCTAGTGAATTCTGGAAGATGTTAAATCAGCCAAAGAAATTGAATGCTGTCAGTTACAAAAAGTAGTACTGCTGCGAGTTTTTCCCTCAAGCTGCCCTTTGCCATGATCAGCATAATCATAGTTTCCACTACCTAGCGCTACACCATATGTACTAATATGGGAGTAGGCACTTATTAAGTACAAGGCATAAGATGGGTTTATTCAAAAACATGACGCACCCACCCATTCCTGCCTTAGAATTTCATTTACATTTAGTTTCCTCAGCCCTGCTGACAACATGACATCTTTGATTCCCTTCTCTTGCTCTCACCACCACCACCTTAAACTTTTGTAGTCCTTCAAGTAATGGTAATTGGCGGCCATGGTGAAATGACAACTATGAATGGGTTTTGTTTTCAATATGGTCATGTAGTTGAAGTGGCAATAATCCAAGTCAAAATCATATTTTTCATGTTGGATTTTCATGGAATTCTGTCAAAGAATTACACTACACATACGTTTGGGAAGTTAATTGACAAAAACATGTGGATGAAATTGAGTGCATTGTTCTTGTGCCTTATAATTTTATTGGGGGCTGAGAATTCATGCCATGCTTATTTTGGGGACATAGTGATTCATATTATTTAAATCATGGATGCACCCCAAAACGATTCTTTTTTTTGGAAAAGGAGCCATATTGATTGGCACATCAGCAATTATTTTGGATCATTGGGCATGTCCCCAATGGAAGCACTTCTTCAAACCCCTTAGTTGCAAAATTGAAACAAATGTACACCCCTAGATTTCACCTTTTTAGTTTATGTACCTGGGAGTTGCACTTTGGCCAAACCAAATGGGAAAAAACCTAGGTGCTATTGGGAACATCTTGGGCACTGCATCTAGGAACACTTTGGGAACACATTGGGAACAAGGAAAAAACACAGAAAAATCCATGTCCCCCATCCTAAAAAAACTCTTAAAAGAACAACCCGATTTTTAGCTGAGAAAAAATGTCCAGGGTGAACTGGCACCTATGCTTATACTTTGATAATTTTGAGTGAAGCCTTTTAGTGGCCACATTAAGCTTATGAAATGTTGGATTTGGATTCAAAGGAAAAAAAAAAGTTGTGATTGCAGCAATTATTTAATTAATATGACTATGTCCTAAATATAACCACCTCTTTGGGGCCCCTAGTTGCAAAATAGAAGCAAATGTGCACCCCTAGATTTTATTGTTTTAGTTTATATACAAGGGAGTTGAACTTTGGGCAATCCATATGGGATAAAACCCATGTCCTATTGCGAACATCTTGAGGAATGCATTTGGGGACACATTGGGAACTTGGGAATTTGATGGGAACATCATGGGAACACATTGGGAGCAAGGGAAAAAAACAAAAATCTCCCCACACCCCTCAAAAAGGAAAAAATTGGACCATTCACGAGTGCATGTTGAGCCTTCCCATTGTTTACATGAAATTTTTGAAACATGGACAGAATCTTGGGGACATTATCTAAGCAAGGGATACTATCAATAATCTGAAAAAATTAAAAGGATGTTGGGATTTTTTCCATGGTACCAGTGTGGGTGTTGGTTAATCCAAGACCTTTCACCACAACAAAAAGGCCACATAGCATGTGGGTACCTATTTTGATCCAAATATTTTTCCATTATAGATAAGGACCCCACCCCTCACCCCCCTTGCCCCACCCAAAAAAAAAGAAAAGCAAATTTCAAATCTAGTTCCTCTAAATCCAAAAACACCCCCCAAATAACAAAGTCCACAAGTATTGTGCTACAACCATGGACCTATTGTGACCAGAAAAAAAGTCATTTTGATACTATGAACACAACAAGTTTTTAGGGTTTCATTTTTTTGTTTGTTTTGAGTGGTCATCAATTTTTTGCATGCTAATAGCAGGAATTATTTCATCGTTGCTACAAAGAACAAGAAATCTTGTTTGTTTATGTGTTATTGAGAATAGATTTGCACCGAACTATGGATGGTGGAGGCAGTTGCAACATTGAATGGAGGTTTGCGTAATTAATGGTGGAAGGTAAGATAAAAAGCAAAATGGAAGAGCAAAGCAAGCAAGTTTTTCTCTTTTGAGTTTTTTTCTTCTTGCTAACAGTTTTTAAGAGATGAGAAGACAAACTATTATGCTAGTAGTTGATAAATTCCATTACGCCAGTGACTTAGTAAAGTAAGCAAGTTGTTATTGGAAAGGATAGAAACTATGAAAGGTTAATGCTAAGGAATGATGAAAACTAAAGAAGTTTGAATTGTAGAAATAAACGACATGTAGAAATACAGGTATGCATTTGGGAAGGGGAGCTTGGTTGTAGCATCTTGAATCCTTGTTGGAGGATAGTTGTTTGAGTGAATGTTAGAAGCCTCAGTGGGGTGTCCTTTGGTTGGGTAGAAAGAGATGAATGAAGACAAGAGTGGGGGAACTCTTAACATGTATCTATAGCCCATTCGTGCACAAGAATTTGTTCTTCTTGAGTGGTTCTAAGTGAGCTTGGTAAATATTGTTCATACCACGATCAAAACATGTAGATCCAAATGTTTCCAAGATTTAAGGTTTATTAGATGAGGGATTTGATGATACGTTGCATTGTTACATTAGTGGGAGAAAAGGTTAGTAGTTCATATGGACTAAAAAACCTTGAAAGTTCTGACCTCAAGCCATACTTCAATAGGTTTTAGACTTTTAATGTATGGACTAGTACATGGCAACCATTTATGTATGGCTACTATGGCAAGTGTGAGAAGACTCACACAACTATGACAAACTGGCAGTCTACATAAACAAAACAAAGTTTTGTTAGAATCAATAGAATCCAGCATAATTTCTAATGATAATGGGTTATAATGTAAGTGATGGGATTGATTGTAGAATTCCAATGTTTTTGGCTCTCCTTAGAAGTTTCACACGCACAAGACTTTGTTCTTTTAACATTCCCCATTCTTTTTGGTTACACTATTTTTACTAGTTCTTTCAAGGTAACTAAAAAACAAGTTCTAACCACCAAATCTAGCAGTTCCATTACTTTGAAGAAGAAAAACAAAATTTTTGTTTACACCATTCTACTAAACTTTTAAGAAAATGGACCTCATCTAGCAATTCCATTGGTCCTATATAGTTGTAAAATTAAATAATAAGTGAGCAAGAGAAATTAATGTTCCTCACAAATATAACATCAAATTTTAACATTCAACATTCTCCTTATGTCATTGATTCATTGCATCTCTTAAGAACTACATGCAAAAAAATTTGAAAATGCTCTTTTCCTTGGTCTTTCAAACAATAACCTATATTTTAGTCTAGGTGTACATGCTAATTCCCTTCAACATTTTGTAACACACACATTGATGTCTTATTGGAGCATTACTAACTTCATCTTTGTAATGCACACATTGATGTTGTATTGGAGCATTATTGACATCATCCCAACCTAAAGGATCAAAATTTGAAAAATTTGTTCAAACCTAGAAGGCTATAAATGAAAATCATGGATTCCATTTGCATGTGAAATCTTGAAAGAATCCCTCCTCTCACTAGAGCATACAACTTGGACACACACCTTTCATTTATGAACTTTTCCATCATGATGAACATATTTGTGAAAATGTTAGAAGCCACAACAATAATTGTGATATTATCTTCAAAATGTTTGTCAACATTTAAATTTCAATCCTCTTGCATTTTTTCTTGCAAAAACCTTAAGAAAAGACATGATTTTTAACTACACTACAAAATATACAAAATGGACGATGTATAGCAATTCCATTAGTATTGTAATTTTGTAATTAGTAAATATATATTTCATATGATTTCATTTTTATTGATGATTTCATGTAGTGTTAAACTTTGTCTTGGTGAGGTCTAGGCCAAGATGGCATGTGTTCAAGAGGCGAAGGACTTGGACTAGACCATCCTCTATTGTAAAGCCCAAGAGGCTTAAACAACTTTAAAATCTAAGTAATTTTGGTTTTGACCAATGTTGTTTGGTTATCCAATTTTTGGACAAAATTGTAAATATGAATAAATGACTATTGAATGCTAAAAATTCATGGATATGCAATAAAAATTATGCACTTTGTCATTTTGACCTATTTGGTTCATTACATGTCCATGGAGGCTCCCCATTGGGAAATGGCCATTGGGAATAGAAGTTGGCAGCATCTAGGTTTGTATTAAGTAAGGTCTTGAAATGTGTGTTGGCAACTAGGTGTTGTCACCAATCTCATGGGAAGAACTACCTTGTATGCTACAATTAAACTTATTTGGCAAGGTGAACATTTAGTTACCATTTATTGGTGCCATCTATGCTACATTAGCAAATGAGGTGGCTTGAACATAGTTGTGTCCTTGTTCACTTGGTGAATGTAGGTCATCCCAATGGAATGTCAATACATCTTACTAGGCACACATGTGTAGATCAAGCTTGCAAAGGCAAAGAACATTCACTAGATGCAACTCAAATCCATCAAACTAAAGACAAAAGTTAAGGAGGTGGGTTTGTATTTACCAGTATGCATTTTGTTTTGTTGTGCCAATTGATTTTATGAGTTGTTGCAATGCATTTTGGTATTAGGAGCAAATGATTTAAGTCTAACTTTGGTTGGATTTGATATGGACATGATAGCTAGATTGCCCATCACAACTACAAAATGTCGCAAACCTAAATGTAACCAATGAAACACACAAAGAGAATTACATTGACTTAAATGGCCAAATAAGGGGACTTGAAGGCAAGCTAATTGTGATACATTGTGGGGTGAATGAAATACACCAAATTGTAATGTTTCGTTCGTCAATTTTCAAGACTAAGCAAACGAACAACAGAGGTGTTGCAATTTCAACCATGGTTGATGAGAATACAAACATATATCCTCCAACATTTGCAACAATATCTTCTAGTGTAGTCGAATTGGTAATGTGACCCAAACACCAAGAGCAAGCAACTAAACATGAGCCCAATATTTGCCCGAATGCTAGGCCGCCATTACAAGAAATATACCCAAACATGATGGTCTTTAGAGATTCATGTCGAAGGTCCAACTGAAGTCGCATGCAACTTTGGCTACCCATGCCAAAAACCTAGTGAAATCTATTCTTACATTTGGACTTAATGACCAACAAGCACAATTGAAATGTTCGTAGTTTGCTGGTCAACACTTAAGTGTTGGACAAGCCACGGTTGGACAACAGGGGTCATGTTCAAACCAAAGATATGGTTGACATTGAAGCTAGCAACTCAGGTTTATAATCAAAAGTTTCTTGACACACATATGCTTGATTCAGAGCCCAATGACAACAATTACGCTGTTTTCAGTCAACCCATTGACACTGGAGTGGGTGATAGTCAAGCAACTAGAATATATTGGTTTCAATTTGAAACTCCAGCTTTAAATATTGGGGTCATTGATAATGAAATTGTCACGTAAGTAGTTGACAATTAGCACTTGCACTTTTTACCCATATGCCCACACCATACACCCTCGTGATACTAGCTTTAGGAAAGTTTGTTTTCTATGGCACCTCTACTTAGGTGCATAGATTTTTTTGAATGTTTAATGTTGATAAAGTCCAATACTTGAGGGTGGTTGCTATTTGGAAATCTATATGGTCTTGAGTTGTCCATTTATGAAAGTATTTTGTATATATCAACATATCCACTTATTCTTCTAGTTCAAGTGAAAGAACTTGGTTGTGTTGTTTCGAGTTGAATATTTGCATCACTTTTTTTAGTTTCATTCTCAAAATGTTGTTGTGGGGCTTTGGGTGGTTCCCAGGGGAAATGATGCATATTTATGCAGGTCACAAGAGGAATGGGTGTATAACAGTTGTTCAAGGATTGGGCAGCATGATTGGGATTCAATTGACAGTCCACCATTGGTCCATTTGCCAAAGTGATAGAAGTACAGATTATGTTACTATTTATGGCTTGCATGTAGTATGGAAAATTGCTTCTTCACTAGTAGCAATATTTAGGAGGTATTTTACTTCCATTTTGCATTGTAACACCAATTTTTGTATTCAATGGATTGTGTGTACATTCACAGTACTCTGTTTTGATTTTGTAGGTATGACCAGTTTTTTTTTGGGTTGCTTGCATGTATGGAAATTGCTTCTTCACCAGGAGCAATGTCTAGGAGGTATTTTACTTCCATTTTGCATTGTAACACCAATTTTTGTATTCAATGGATTGTGTGCACATTCAC
>Ga0116228_10005424_pt1 | contig 11373 bp, 8 predicted proteins | sample S1TSphfallax_2_FD_89694 | JGI IMG/M metagenome (GOLD analysis project Ga0116228, IMG submission 89694) | Host-associated microbial communities from peat moss isolated from Minnesota, USA - S1T2_Fc - Sphagnum fallax MG | ecosystem: Host-associated > Plants > Peat moss > Unclassified | place: USA...
GCTAATTTCGCGGCAGGAAAATGACTGGACGATTAAGAATTGGGCAGGGATTCAGTGGTCAGTTGGCAGTCGTCAGTTGTCAGGAAGTAAGAAGATTACCGCTTTCGCGGGAATGACGGGGTGGGGGTCAGTCGTCAGTCGTCAGTCGTCAGTTGTCAGTGGTCAGTGGTCAGTGGTCAGTTTTCAGAAAGTTAAGAAAGGCGTGGATGGCCGCTTTCGCGGCCATGACGGGATGCTGACGACTGACAACTGACGACTGACAACGGACGACTGACGACTGACGACTGACGACTGACGACTGCCTACTGGTCTTGGGGCTGGATTTCTATCGGGACGATGAAGGCTTGGGCGGTGCTGGGCATCTGTGCGTTGAAGGCGCCGTAATTGGCGGACAAAGCGTGTTGCAGGGCGGTTTGGTCGATGAGGGGGTTGCCGCTGGAGCGGTAGATTTTGGCGGAAATCGCGTGGCCGTCGGGCGCCACCACAATCTCAACATAGGCGGTGCCGGAAATGCCGAGCTGGGCGAGGGCGGCCGGCACGTTTTGATTCTGCTCAAGGATTGAATGCATTTGCGAGCCGTAAATGGGCAGGCCGCTGGTGGGCTGGGCCACGGCCTGCGGCGGCGCTGGCTGCTTCTCCGGCACTGGCGGGGGTGGGGTGTGGGTTACCACCGGGTGGGGGATGGGTTTGTAAACATGGTGCACCGGCGGCGGCGGCTTGGTGGCGACCTGAATTTTGCTGGGCACTGGCGGCGGTTTGGGGATCACGGCCGGCAAGGGTTTTGGCGGCGGAATCACCTTTGGCGGCGGTGGCGGCGGGGTGGGGGTGGGCAGGGTGACGAGCTGGGCTTGCGTTACCTGAATCGCGGCCGGCGGCGGTGGCGGCGGCAGCACGCCGGCGGCGTACAGGCAGAAAGCGACAATGACCGCGACCAGCAGGAGGGACAGCAAGGTGGCCTTGGTGAGGCCAAATTCCTTCGGCGCCCATGGGCGGAACGGGCCAGGCGCGGCGGTTTCGTACAAACTCTAGCCTCTCTTGCGATAAATGTATTTAGTTGGCTTATCGTAGGTATTGTCCCCGTCATTCCCGCGCAAGCGGGAATCTTGCTGTTTGGGGCGGGGTTCAAGAAGATTCCCGCTTTCGCGGGAATGACGGGGTAAGGTCGGGAATGACGGGGTAAGGTCGGGGATGACGGGTCAAGGTCGGGGATGACGGCGTGGTTGAGGGTGGCGGGCTATGCCGCCGCGCTTTGTATTTTGTGCGGTTTGCCGGGTATGGCGGCGGCGGATCAGGTTGCGGCGACGCCGGTTCATGCCGTGGCGTTGCGGGCGGGGGTGTGGCGCGCCAGAATCGCGCTCTCGGCACAGATCGCGGCGGGCCAAAATGCGGCGCTGGCGGCGGAGCGGGCGGGGCGGGTGGTGGCGGTGAATTTTTCCTCCGGGCAAACCGTGGCGGCGGGGACCGTGCTGGTGCAGCTGGATGATGCGCCGGAGGCAGCCCAGCTGGCGCTGGATGACGCCAAGCTGACCGAAACGATCGATGCGCTGGCGCGCGAGCAAAAACTGATGACGATTGCCGGGGCAAGCCGGGCAGCACTTGAGCAGGCCGAGGCGGATGCCGCGGAAGCCCGCGCCACGGTGGCGTATGACCAGGCCGTGCTTTCGGAGCTGCGCATAGCGGCACCCTTTGCCGGGATGCTGGGGATAAAAAATCTGTCGCCGGGGGATTACGTCGGGCAGGGGCAGGTGGTGGCGCGGATTACGCAAGGCTCGCCGTTGCGGGTGCTGTTTTCGATCCCGCAGACCGAGAGCGCCGGGATTGCGGTGGGCGATGTTTTTGCTTTCTCCGCCCCGGCGCTGACGGTGGCGGTTGCGGGCAAAATTACGGCGTTGAGCCCGGAAGTGGATGCCAGCACCAATGCGCGCGATGCGGAAGGGAACATTATTGATCCGCAAACCGGGCCTGCGCCGGCCGCGCTGCTGCCGGGCATGTTCGGGACAGTGACGCTGGACACCGGCGCGGGGGCGGCGGCGTTTACGGTGCCGCCATCGGCGTTGAATGACAGTGCGTTGGGGCCGTTCATTTACGTTCTGGACCCGGGAAGCAATGGGTACACGCTGCGCACCGTTTACGTCACCAAACTGGGGGATGCAGGAGAAAAAACCTATGTGGCGGCGGATGGGCTATCGGCGGGTCAGCTGGTCCTGGCGATTGGCGGGTTCAAAATGACGGATGGCGCCAGCGTTTCGCTGCTGCCGCCATGAATCCCTGGGCCGCATTGCTGCGGCAGCCGGTGCTGGTGGGGCTGGGGGCGGCGGCACTGGCGCTGTTTGGGCTGGCCGCGGTCTCCAGCCTGCCGGTGCGCTCCGGGCCGATCATCCCGGCGCGGCTGATCGATATCAGCACGAATTTCCCCGGCGCGAATGCGGGGGCGATTGACCGGTTCGTGACGCTGCCGCTGGAAACAGCGGTGGCCGCACTGGGGGGCATCAAATATGTGACCGGGACCACGCAGCCTGGCAATTCGGATATCAGCGCGTTCATTGCCGATGATGTGGCGCCTGACACCGTGTTTGCGGAAACGCTGGCGGCGGTGAATGCGGCGCGGGGGAATCTGCCGCCCGGAATCCAGGCGCCGGCGTTAAAACTGGTGGGGGATGACAATGCGAACCAGGAGCTCGGGCTGACGGTGTTGTTTCCGCCCAGCCTCTCCATGGCGGCGGTGACGGCTTATACGACGGCGAATATCGTGCCGCGGCTGGAGATTGTGCCGGGGATTGGGCCGGTGACGATTTACTCCGGCAGCCCGGCGCTGCGTGTGGCGATGGACCCGGGGCGGCTGGAGGCGCTGGGGGTGACGCCGGCGCAGGTGGCGGCGGTGGTGGGGGAGGCGAGTGCGGTGACTGCGGCAGGCACGCTGCGCAACGAGGCGCAGGCGATGCCGGTGGAAGAGGGGCAGACTTTTGGCCCCGCCGCGTTCGGCGCATTGCCGGTGGCGACGCGCGGTGGGGTGAGCATTCCGCTGAGCGCCGTGGCGGACGCGGGGGTGGCGTTTGACCCGGGGACGGACCAGTCCTGGTGGGACCGCGCACCCGCCGTTTACGTCGCGGCCGGCATTGCGCCCGGGGGGAATATTATCACGGTTGCCAAAGGGGTGCGCGATGCCGTGCAGCAGATGCAGGCGCTGCTGCCGCCGGGGGTAAAGCTGATTGTGAATTATGATGAGTCCAGGAGTGTGACGCAGTCGCTGCGCGACCTGGCGGGGACGTTAACCATTACGATTTTGCTTGTCGGGTTTATCGTGCGGCTTTCGCTGGGCACGATGCGGGCGGCGGCGGCGCCGTTTGCGGCAATTTTGCTCTCCCTGCTGGGCGCCGCGCTGGTGATGCAGCTGACGGGGCAGACCCTGAATTTGTTCACCATCATTGCGCTGGTGCTGGCGGTGGGGCTGGTGGTGGACGACGCGATTGTGGTGGTGGAGGACGTGTTTCGGCGCGTGCAGGAAGGCCAGGCGCCGCTTGAGGCCGCCGCCGCCAGCGTGACGCGCTTAGCGCCGGTGCTGGCGGCGATATCTTCGACGCTGGTGGTGGCGTTTTTGCCGCTGGGGTTTCTCTCCGGCTTGACGGCGGCGCTGTTCCGGCCATTTGCGCTGGTTTTGATTGCGGCGTTTTTGCTTTCGCTGGTGATTGCGCTGACGGTGGTGCCGTATATGGCGATGTGGGCGAGCCGGACTTATGTGCATTCGGCGCGCCGCAGCGTCATTGATCGGATACGGGATGTTTACGTGCGGGCTTTGGCGCCGGTGTTGCGGGTGACACCGCTGGTGGCGGTGCTGGTGGTGCTGGTGGCGGGGGGGTGTTTCGGGTTGCTGCAAATTGCCCCGCGCAATCTGGTGCCGGCGGCGGATGGGTTGAATATTGATATTTTCGCCAGCGCGCCGAACGGCGCCTCGATCGATTACATGGTCACGCAGGCGGCGGCGATGGAAGCTGTGCTGCACAAGACGCTGCCGGGCGCACCGGAATGGCTGGATGCCTCCGAACAAAACCATGCGATTTTTGGCGGGTATGAGTTTGACACGCCGGAGGCGGCGCATGAGGCGGTGGCGAAACTGACCAATGCGCTGGGGGGGATGGATGGGGTTTCGGCCTATGTGAGCCAGGAAAACGGGATGCCAGGGACGGAGGATTTGCCGGTTTCGGTGATTTTGTCAGGCCAGACAAGCCCGGAAAACCTGCTCGATCTGGCGACGAAAATTCAGAACGCGGCGTATGCGACGGGGGATTTCAATTACCTCAACATCAGCCCGGACCAGCCCGAATTTGAGTATGCGATGCGGATAAACCGGCCGCTGGCGGCAAGGCTGGGGATTAGCGATACGGATATCGGAGACACGGTATCCGCGGCGCTGGCCGGGGGGAACATCGGCCAGGTGAATGTGGATGGGGTGACGATGAATCTGGTGACCGGCATAGCGGATGCCGGGGGGCCGGGGATGGTGGCGGCGATACCGGTGAAAACTTCGAGCGGGGCGATGGTGCCGCTTGGGACGGTGGTGACGCTGACCGGGCATGAGGCCCCGAATTCTCTCGGGTCCTGGCAGGGGCTGCCGAGCATCAATATCCAGGCGCAGCAAAGTCTCGGGGTGTCGCTGAATCAGGCGTTGAATGATTTGCGGACGGCGTTTTTGGCGCTTCATGCGCGGGATATCAGCTTTGGCTATACCGGGCCTTCGGCGATTTTTCGGGAGGCCGACAAGCAGAACGAAAAACTGTTTGCGCTGGGGTTGCTGGGACTGTTTTTTTTGCTGGCGGCGCAGTTCCGCTCGGTGCGGGACCCGTTCGTGGTGATCACCACCGTACCGCTGGCGAGCCTGGGGCCGCTGGCGCTGTTCTGCCTGGGCGGGGCGACGCTGAACATTGTGACCGAGATTGCGTTGCTGACGGTGTGGGGGCTGATTGCGCGGCAGGGGATACTTTTTGTGCAGGTGGCGCATGAGGGGAGAGAGATATCGCTTGCCACGCGGGCATCGGCGCTGCGGGCGGCGCGGCTGCGGTTTCGGCCGATTTTGATGATCACGGTGGCGCTGATCGGCGGGGCGATGCCGCTGATTTTCGCCACCGGGCCGCAGGCGGTGATTCGCTACGACCTGGGCGTGGTGCTTGCCGCGGGCATCGGCAGCGGTTTTCTTCTCTCGCTGTTTGCCGTGCCGGCGATGTATTGTTTGCTGCACGGGAACCGCCATGCCCCATAAGCGGCAAGGAAAGATGGATTGCTTCGTCGGCTTCGTCTCCTCGCAATGACGGGATGGATGGGTCAGAGGCCATGTTGCCTCGTACTGCTCCTCACCATTGCCGGCTGCGCACCAGGGCTCCCCACGCCGGATACAGCCGTACCGGTTACCGCCTATCTGCCTGGCGCCGTAAGCGGTGTGGCGGCGGGTGCGGTGCCGGCGGCATGGTGGGAAAATTTTGGCAGCCCGGCTTTGGATGTGCTGGTGGCGGATGGGTTGCAGGCCAGCCCGACGATTGGCGAGGCGGTGCAGAATCTGGCGGCGGCGAACGCAACCGCTGTTGCCGCAAATGGGGCTTTTTTGCCTCAAATCGGCGTGAACCCTAATGTTTCGCGGCAATCCTATCCCAGCGGGCCGAATGGATACCCGCCTTATACCATCTACAGCATTACCGGCACGATCAGCTACGATCCCGGGCTATTTGGCGCGCGGCGCTACACGTTTGAGAATGGGGCGGCTTTGGCTGATTACCAGCAGGCAGAGCTGGATGCGGCGAGCCAGACACTGGCCGGCAATATAGTGGCGGCGGCGATCACCGAGGCGGGTGCAAACGCGCAGATTGCCACGACTGGCCAGATTATCGCCGCCGAGCAGCGCTTGCTGACGCTGCTGAGCGGCGAATATGCCGATGGGGCGATTCCAAAACTGAATGTTTTGCAGCAGCAGAGCCAGATTCTTGCCATAGAGGCGACATTGCCGCCGTTGCAGACCCAAGCTGACGAGCAGCGGGACCGGCTGGCCATGCTCACCGGCCGCTTGCCGGCAGACTTTGCGGGGTCTGGGGTTAGCCTGGATGGCTTGGCCATTCCGGAGCGGATTCCTGTTGCCTTGCCGTCTGCCTATCTTGCCGGCCGGCCAGATATTCGGGCGGCGCGGGCGGAGGTGGCGGCCCAGAACGCGGCGCTGGGGGTTGCGGTGGCGCATCTTTATCCGGATTTCAGCCTGTCGGCGAATGGGGGCTATGCGTCCGAAACGTTGAACACGCTGTTTGAGCCGGGGGCGGCGTTTTGGACGATTGCGGCGAACCTGCTGCAGCCGCTCTACGATGGCGGGGTGCTGCATGCGCGCAAACAGGCGGCGCAGGCGCAGCTGGCGGCGGCACTTTATGCGTATCATGGCGCGGTGCTGAATGCGTTTGGGGAGGCGGCGGATGCGCTGCAGGCGGTGGAGAACGACAAGGCCGCCCTTGCCCGCGCGCAGGATGCGGCGCAGACGGCGGATGCGGCTTTTAAGCTGGGCCAGGCGCAGTTTGGCTTGGGCGCGGTGGATTATACCACCGTGCTGAACGCGCAGCAGCAGGCGGCCCAGCAGGCGCTGAACCTGGTGCAGGCGCGCACCAACTTATTGTTGGATGTTGCGCGCCTGGAATCCGCCATGGCGCAGTAGGAAGCGGGGAGGAGCAGAAAAATGTATACGGCGAGCACGGCGTTTCTGGAGGCGCTGAACGAGGCGGGGATTGTGTATATTTTTGCCAATTGGGGCAGCGACCACCCGGCGCTGGTGGAAGCCCTGGCGCAAGCCCGCGCGACCGGCCGCGCGGTGCCGGCGGTGGTGACCTGCCCGAATGAGATGGTGGCACTTTCCATTGCGCACGGCTATGCGCAAGTTTCCGGCCGGCCGGCGGCGGTGGTGGTGCATGTGGAATGTGGCACGCAGGCGCTGGCGGGGGCGGTGCATAATGCCGATAAGGGGCGGGTGCCGGTGCTGATTTTTGCCGGCTCCTCGCCGTATACGCAGGAAGGCGAATTGCAGGGCAGCCGGAATGAATTCATTCAGTGGATTCAGGATGTGCACGACCAGCGCGGGATTATTCGGGGCTATATGCGGTATGACAATGAAATCCGCACCGGGCGCAACATTAAGCAGCTTGTGCATCGGGCCCTGCAGTTTGCCTGCAGCGACCCGAAAGGGCCGGTTTATTTGATGGGGCCGCGTGAGGTGATGGAGGAGGCGATAGCCCCGGTGGCGATTGATTGCGCCGCCTGGAAACCGATTGAACCCTCGGCGCTGCCCGAGGCAGGTGTGGCGCAAATTGCCGCCGCTTTGGCAGGGGCAAGATTTCCCTTGGTGGTGACATCCTTCATTGGCCGCAAGCCAGAGGCGGTGGCCGAGCTTGTTTCGCTTTGCGAGGCGCTGGGCGTTGGCGTTTTGGAATCCGTGCCGAATTATGTGAATTTTCCGGCGACGCATCCGCTTTACCTGGGCAATCAATGGAATTTGCCGGCGCAGAATGCGGCGTTGGCGCAAGCCGATGTGATACTCGTGATTGACAGCGACGTGCCTTGGATTCCTACCGTGAGCCGGCCCGCGGAAAGCGCGGTGATTTTTCATATTGATGTCGACCCGTTAAAACAGCAGATGCCGCTTTGGTATATTGCGGCGACGCGATTCCGCGCCGACGCGCTGACCGCCTTGCGGCAGTTGAACCGGTTTGTTGAAGGAATGGCCGTGGACGGGGCGGCGGCGCGGCGTGCGCGGTTTGCCGCGCGGCATGAGGCGCGGGCGGCATTGCTGGCGGGCGCCGAAGCGCCGGGCGGCGCAGAATCGATACGCGGGGAGTATGTGGTGGCCTGTTTGCGGGCGGTGGTGGATGACAACACCATTGTCATCAGCGAGGGAATTTCCCATTACCATACGATTTGCGACCATTTGCAGATGGACCGGCCTGGCAGTTTGTTTGCCAGCGGCGGCGGCTCGCTGGGGTATTCCGGCGGCGCGGCAATTGGGGCGAAGCTGGCGCGGCCGGAGGCGACGGTGCTCGCCCTTTGTGGCGATGGGTCCTATATGTTTTCCGTACCGTCCAGCGTGCATTGGATTGCGCGGGCTTATGGCACGCCGTTTTTGACGGTGATTTTCAATAATCGCGGCTGGAAATCGCCAAAACTTTCCACACTGGCGGTGCATCCGGCGGGCTATGCCAGCCGGGCGAACACGCTGGATGTGAGTTTTGACCCGCCGCCGGATTATGCCGGGATTGCGGCGGCGGCGGGCGGGGCGCTGGCTTTAAGCGTGCGCCGGCCGGAGGATTTGGCGCCGGCCTTGGCGGCGGCGCTGCAGACGGTGCGGGAGGAAGGGCGCTGCGCGGTGGTGGACGTCTGGGTGCCGCATTTGTAGTGCTTTCTTAACTCGCCGTTAGCGGCGGGTGGGCGACGGCGAGCAATTCCTTGAACTGTTCGGGCGGCAGGTATTGGGCCAGGACTTCGAGCGGTTTGCCGTCCGCGACAATTTTTCCGGCGTCCAGCCAGATCAGCCGGTTGCACCATTCGGCGATGGTGGCGGAGGAGTGGCTGGCCAGGATGAGGATGTCCGCGTGGCGCACCATCGCCTCAACCCGGCGCTTGGCTTTTTCCATAAAGGCGGCGTCGCCGGCCAAAATCCATTCATCCATCAGCAGTATCTCCGGGTGCGCCGCGGTTGCCATGGCGAAGGCCAGGCGCACCACCATGCCGGAGGAGTAGTTCCGCACCGGCAGGTCGATGAACTCGCCGATTTCGGCGAAATCCTCCACATCGCTTTCCAGCCGCGCGATATCCGGCTTGCCCATGCCCAGGAACAGCCCGCGCAGGCGGATATTTTCGCGGCCGGTCAGCTCCATGTTCATGCCCTGGCTGGGGTCCAGCAGTGAGGTGAGCCGCCCTTCCATTGAGAGCGATCCGTTGGAGGGCTGGTAGATGCCGGACAAGGCGCGCAGCAGGGTGGTTTTGCCGGAGCCGTTATGGCCGATCAGCCCCAGCCGGTCGCCGGAGCGGAGCGTGAAGGAAATTTCGCGCAGCGCCTGGACTACCGGCCGGCGCCTTTTGTCCTCGCCAAACCGGCCCGAAGCGGCGCCGAAGACGGTTTTCTTCAAGGACCGGTTGTCGCTATGGTAAAGCGGAAAATCGATGGAAATGTTGAAGGCGGTGAGATGCGTCATGGCTACATCCAGTAGGCGAGGCGACCGCGGGTGCGCGCGAAGGCGAAGGCGGAAACCAGGACCAGCACGGCGGTGACGATAAGCGCCTTGGCCACCATGCTGAAGCTCAAGTCCGTGCCGAGCAGCGGGGCGCGGACAATTTCCATTACATAGTAGAACGGGTTCAGCCGGATGAGTGTGAGCGCGCCAGGATGGGTTGAGAGGATGTTGGCGTTCCAGATGACGGGGGTGACGAAAAACGCGATCTGCATGAGCGAGAGGATGATCTGCGGCACATCCCGAAACCGCGCGCAAAACGCGCCGAAGAGAAACGCCAGCGCAAAGCCGTTGACCAGCCAGAGCAGCAGGCCGGGGACTGCCAGCAGCACGTAGGGCGTGACATGGACGCCCAGAAACACGAAGACCAGCACGATGACGATGATGTTATGGCCGAAAACGATCATGTCCCGGAACACGCTGCGCAGCGCATGAACGGTAAGGGGCATGCGCGTGCCTTTTATCAGCCCTTCGGCGCCGGTGAAGCAGGCGCAGGCATCGCTCACCAAGGAACTCAGAAAATTCCACAATATGATGGAGACGGCGAGGTAGGGCAGGTATTTGTGGATGTCAGTATGGAACAGGTCAGCATACAGGAAACCCATCGAGCCGATCATGACGCCGGTGGAGAGGGTGAGCCAGAAGGGGCCGAGCGTGGAGCCCCGGTAGCGCAGCCGGATATCAGCCACCGCCAGCGCCCAGGAGAGCGGCCAGAGAATGAAGCCCTCCCGCAAATCCTGCGCCGCCAGCCGGAACCTTTGGGCCCAGCCGCGATCCGCGGAGGTGGTGAAATGCGGTTGGCGCTGCATGGCGCGAATGGCGCGGTCAGTCCCGGTGAAGTCAGTCATCAATCATCTCCAGGGCGCGGTTAGCGGCTTTGGCAATTTGGCGCAACAAGTAAGGCCAGGTGGGCTCTGCCCCTTGGCCTTTCTGGCTTCGGCTGCCCTTGGATGGCACGGTTATTGCTTTTTTTACCCTGGATTAGTAAATTGTCATGGCAAGAAACGGGTGTGCATGAAGACATACGAGGGTTTTGCGCCGTTCCGTGATTGGCAGACCTGGTACCGGGTGACGGGGGAGCTTGAGAGCGCGTATCCGCCTTTGGTTGTGGCGCATGGCGGGCCAGGTTGTACGCATGATTATGTGGATTCATTAAAGCATCTGGCGGCCACTGGGCGGGCGGTTATTCATTATGATCAGCTGGGGAATGGCAAATCCACTCATCTGCGGCAGAAGGGGGCGGATTTTTGGACGGTGGGATTGTTCATTGATGAGCTGAACAACCTGACCGCGCATCTTGGGTTGGAGACCTTTGATTTGTTCGGGCAGTCCTGGGGCGGGATGCTGGGGGCGGAATTCGCCATTACCCAGCCGCCAGGGCTGCGCCGATTGGTGATTGCGGACAGCCCGGCGGATATGGGCACCTGGGTGACCGAGGCGAACCGGTTGCGGGCCGGGCTGCCGGAGGATGTGCAGCGCGCGCTGACGGCCCACGAAGCGGCGGGCACCACTGACAGCGCCGAATACGAGCAGGCCGTGGCGGTTTTCTATGCACACCATGTCTGCCGCATTCAGCCGATGCCGGACGAGGTTTTGCGGACGTTCGCGGCCATTGCGGCGGACCCGACGGTTTATCATACGATGAACGGGCCGAGCGAATTTCATGTGATCGGCAGTTTGAAAACCTGGTCCGTGGTGGGGCGGCTGGACAGGATTATTGTTCCCACGCTGCTGATTTCCGGCCGGCATGATGAGGCGACCATTGCCTGCGTGGAACCGTTTTTGCGCGGGATAAAGGATGTAAGCTGGCATATATTCGGCCATTCCAGCCATATGCCGCATGTGGAAGAGCAGGAAGACTGCCTTGCTCTGGTTGCGGCGTTTCTGAATAAATAAGCGATTCACCAAAGGAGTTGATATGAACTGGGCAAAAAACTTCACGCTTGCCACGCTGCTTTGCGCCGCACCAATTGCTGCGAATGCGCAGGACCATTACGGCGGTACGCTGAAAATCGTTGCCGCCTCCGCGGGCGGCACGATTGACCCGCAGGTGAATTATACCAACCAGTATTGGCAGTTGTTTGTGAATGTTTATGACGGTTTGGTGACATTCGGCAAAGCTTCCGGCCCC
>Ga0116228_10005425_pt1 | contig 11372 bp, 9 predicted proteins | sample S1TSphfallax_2_FD_89694 | JGI IMG/M metagenome (GOLD analysis project Ga0116228, IMG submission 89694) | Host-associated microbial communities from peat moss isolated from Minnesota, USA - S1T2_Fc - Sphagnum fallax MG | ecosystem: Host-associated > Plants > Peat moss > Unclassified | place: USA...
CTCGGGTTGTGCTGGAACGTCTGTCGCAGTAGCTTTTCGTTTCGTCTTCCAGCGGAGTTGTTAGAGTCTCTTGTTTTGCGGTCGGTTTTCTTTTGCGCGTAAGTGTTCTGTTCTTGCGCTCTTGCTGCTCTCTGTGTCTGTCTAGGGGAAAAGAAAACGTTTGTTTTTCCTGCACCGAGTTTTCTGGTCGACCCAGGATTTCACATAGTAGACTTAGGTTTTCGCATCGACGGGTTTTTGCACCGACGGTGCGGGAGGTAGCATACACACCTTCCTCTAGTAGCAGCTACTCTCTGGGCCATTTTCCCCCTTCCATTTAATGGTGTTTTGGTTGAAGGATTTTGTCCTGAAAGAGTTGGAAAGGGGGCGAGGGAGTAGAGACGTTGGATTTCAAGTCAATTTCACGAGAGAGAGAGAGAGAGAGAGAGAGAGAGAGAGAGAGAGAGCATCTCCTAGGGGTGTAACGCTACCGAGAGCTCCTTGACAGCGCCGAATAGACACGGTCGTCGTTTTTCCGGTTGCTAGTGGAAGTTTTGTTTCCCGTGGCACTTGAGATGACATTTTGCTGTGGTGGCCATCTGCGGAGGTGAATGTTGCTTTGTTTTTGTTGTTATTCTTGGGAAGCAGCTACTTCGGCAGCGTTTGTCTCGGCCGGTCTATAAACTGGAAGAAAAAAAAGCTATGTGCAGTGAAGCTTTTTTGGACTTGGGACTGTCTGTTCATTACTCGTCCTTCAGTAAGAAAGATCTGTGGTGTGGCCATGTTTTCAATCGCTGAATTTAAATCCACTCTTCACGCCCTCTCGCTCGTCAGGCGGTCAGTAGGTCGGGAGGGGCGAGACATACTGGCTGAGTATTCAGTAGAGAAAATTGCCTAGTATAGATACGAGAGGAGCCACTGGGTTGGAGATCGATGTGTAGGACCAGGGTCGAGGTAATGAATAAGCAGGTCAATTCAAGACGAAATTGCAAGCACTGAAGCAGGTCCTTCATTCTGCAATGGATGAGCTTGTCATCCGTTGTCAGGTAAGAAGCCTATGCCAAGCACATGTGCTTGGCTACTGAAAATTACACTATGATGATGCCAATGATATGCAAAGGCAGGACTGAAAATGCAATTTGCAGTGTTACATGTCCTGCTGGCCTGTAGAGAGAGAGAGAGAGAGAGAGAGAGAGAGAATTGTTTGACCTAAGTTGAAAAGAGCTTCATAACACTCTTTGTTACAGAGTTGCTTTCCAATGAACCCAATTAGCTGCAAGTTCCCCAACTATGTGTTTGGTATTATGCTGCACTCTAACTGTCTTAGGAGCTATGGCTGTTGACATGGGTTTTGCAGAATCAGCTGGCATCTTTCCGCATCACGGAGCTCAAAGATGTTCTCAGTCGCTTGGGTCTCTCAAAGCAGGGCAAGAAGCAGGTCTGTCACCACCTGCATTTCAAACTATCTTTCTGCATGTTGTGGACTTCAAAATCTTGCCTATGATTAAAGAATTCCAGTTGCTGTCATGAGCATCTTTTTGTTCCTGAAGCAAGCACTGATTATTTCATGTTGCTAAAACACCGGACAATGTAGGTCAAAGCAGTATTTTTGTATGACTTGGCAATAGTGTACATAGGGTCACTGCAAGATAGTAGAATATCATTTAGGATTGCATCTGCTGAAGCTACTAGGTCCCAATTATAACAGGACCTGGTCTTGGAAGGTCTGCCAAGATTAAAAAAAACAGATCAAGAGTTTCTTGATTTCAAGGTGGGAAATGTTAGCTCTTTGCTAAGGGCCTTCACAAGATTACTATTTGCTGCTCTGTACTCAAAATCAAGCAGTTACACAGTCCATAAAAAGTAGCAACAGTGAATAACAGCCTGTTCACTTGTCTTATCTTTGATATCTTCACTTGTGCAATTGCAAGTGAGGAAGTCGATGCACCTTGAGGGAGTTGAAGGTGTATCATGAACTTCAAAGCAGAGCTGCATATTGCTTGCCCTTTTGTGGTGTGTACTGTGTCCAGTATCATACAACACTTCTGATGCCTTTGAGTTCTGTTCCATCCCTGCAGATCTTAATGGAGAAGATCATGGGAGTGTTGATGCCTGCAGTAACTCTACCATCTAAAATCAAAGGTGTGCTCCTGCCTGTTCTATAGCTATTGATTGACTGTTATACATGCAATGAGGAAATACTTGATATCTCCCATTTTGGGTGGTGTGCAATTTAGAGTTGTAGCCCTGCTTTTTCCTATTCCATTGTATGTTTCAGCAGGCATTGCGTTCTTTGGATTGACATTTTATGTTATGGCACCTGAGAGCAAGTTTTGACAGACCAGCAGAGGTCTGAGTTGTCACAACCACTTAATCATGGTTCAAAAAGAATTCACAGTTTTTCAAGCAGATTTCTGTCATTTCAGTGTTAGAATAGAGTGGTCAGGAGCTGATGAAGTCAGTTCACATTCATGGCAGCTCATCACTGCTATTTGTGATGAAGGTGAAGGTCTGAAACTTTATGATTAGCTCTCATAGGGTTACAACCACACTCATTGTCATGTTATGTGCAAAGTGTCATTGTGGAGATTTCTCTGCAATTTCAGAGATGTTTTAGAATAGGTGTGTGTCACTTTTGTGACTAACTGCTGATTTGTCTATTGCAAATAGGTTCAAAGTTGTCAAAGAATGTCTCCAGGGAGATTGCTGCAAATGTTATTGATGACATATACAGGTTTTTATTTTGTCACTCCTCATTCTGTGATTCTTCTTGTAGCTGTCATAGGGCTCAAATTATGGGGACTTGTTAGCATTTCTTTTGGATTGTCATTGATGTACGAGGGAATAAGGAACTTCTGCTAAGCCGTCTGTAGAGGATGATGACCATGTGGGAAGGAAAAGTGTGCCAAAATGCAGTTAATGTATTGGAGTGAAGGGCCTATCAATGCAGTTGTTACTTGTTATTGGCATTCTGTGGTAACTGTATTGTGGTTATGAAATGACTTGTGGCAGAAAGCTACGAAGTTCAGGTGTACCAGAGTTGGTATTGGCAGGAAGGACCAGAGTTGTTGCAGGGGGATCCAGCAGTATAGCCCAATCTGATGAGCAAGAGGAGGTCCTTCATTTGGATGAAGCAAAGACATGCTGCCCCTGTGGCAACTCTGTGGACATGGGAACAATGATCCAGGTCTCTTGCTGTTGTCCTTGGCTTTTGTTAGGCTTTCATGGAAGGGGAATTTCAATTTATGACTGTTCACAATGGTGAGGATGTCTAGATGTGCTGCTCTAGTTTGGAAGTCATCTTTAGAATGTGGGGAAAAACACTTGTATCCAAGGCTTCATGAACACATTCTAACTTTGATGAATGACACCATGTAACAGTGTGACGACAACAGATGTGGAGTGTGGCAGCATTTGAACTGTGTTCTACCCTCTGATGGAGTTGAACCTGAAATCCCTCCCTCATTCTACTGTGAACTCTGCCGCATTGCACGCTGTGACCCGTAGGAGCCTATACCCAGTCTTGCTTACTTGAATTACAGTGGATTTGAAACTGGGTCAGTGTGGTTCTTAGGTTGTCTATTGGCCATTGTGTAATATCATGCTCTGGATGTGAGGAATTCTACTTGTGTTGATGTTTATGTCATCAGTGCTTATTTTTCTGTTGAGTGTGTCAGCCTTTCTAGAGCAGGCCAGAGGAGAGGATGTGTGTGTTTGATTCTTGTAGTAATTCATGGCTTTTGCATGTTTGTCCAACAGGTTCTTTGTATCACTTTCACATCCTTTACTTCCAACTAAACCAAGTATGTCTCCTTCAAATGTAGAGGGGTATGTGCCTTTTCTTCTCACTCTAGCATGTACACTAAGTTAGGTAGTGTGTTAAAACAAATGGATTGCCTGCCATAGCTCAGAAGTCAATGTTTCTACAACCATGTCTAGAAGATGGTGGTCTTTTTGACGGTTGCAGTATCAGATGGATTGCTTCTGATAGTAGAGTCTCTCTCTAATGTGGGTTCTCACTATGCTGAATATTCAGGGTTCCATGGTACTGAATGTCCAAGATTGCGTGTCTAGTTGGGTAGGAGTTACTTTTGCTGTATAGGCCAGTTTATGGTAAGAGTGAAGTTCTGGTGACTAGTCTTTTCAACATGCATTTCAATAAGTTAAAAAGTGGCTGGTTGTTGGTGGGGTTCAGTTCAAATCCATTGCAAAGTGTGGAGAAGTCATTCACACTATCATGTGCAGATCAGGACTTGCTTCAGAAACCAAATTATGACCTACAGGTCAAAGCTAGTGCCTGAGTGTTTTTGTTAGCTGTATTGTTTCCTGGTCTTCCCTTAGGTCTGGATTACTTTCTAAGGATTGATGAAGTTTACAATTGGGAACTTGTTGAAGCTTTCAGTGTAAACTCCATTGCATGTCTATTGTTAGGATACTATTTCATTGTAGTGCTTGGATTAGCAGTGCTTGGAAAGTACAAAGCTTTAGAGTACTAGTGAGCAGAAGGTTTGCTTCATCTTGTATTTATAATTGTTGAAATGGGCTGCAGGTGTGGTGTTTGCTCCTCTCTGACAAGGTTCCTTTTCGCATGCATTGGCCTGCATATTGTCATTTACATATCAATGGTATGTCCCTTCTGCCTGCCTGTTTGGTTGCACAGAGCATTTGCAGATATAACTGCCCAAATTTGTGGAGACTTTCTGATGTTGTGTCTTTATATATTGGGAAAAGTCCAGGAGTACCCAAAGGAGTGAATTTGGAGAGGAATGATCACTAAGTCCTGGCTTCATCTGTGCAGGCATTATTCTGTTCTGAATTATTATTTGTGATGTGTGTGCTAATAGGTCGTTCTTGGTTCTGCACAAGTCTTGTCTTTTCACGTGGTTGAATTTAAGTCTGTTTTGTGTGAACAACAGCTGTGAGTGTGAGGGTAACCAACCGACCTGGTCAACAACTTCTTGGTGCTAATGGTCGTGATGAAGGCCCAGGGGTATGTTATGTTATACTCTTAGGTTGTTTTGCTGGTCCTTCTGCCATATATGCAGCTTAGGAGTAGCCATATGTGGAGATGTTTCAAGCAGATAAAAGGTGGAAGGGATGGTGGTCGACACAAAAAGCAGTGCATTGTGTACTGGTCCCTTGTACACTTCTATACTTTGTCTAGTTACTAATTGTGTATTATATTTGCTAACCTTGCAGATTACAACATACACCCGAGAAGGCCTAAATCGGTTGTCACTGTCAGCGTATGATTCTCGGAACTTCTGCGTAGGAGTCCGCATCATTCGCCGCAACTCTCTGAGACAGGTTGGTGTGGTTTACATTCTTTTGCACTGGCAGTTATTATTTTCTTGAGTGAAGGGGTTTTCTGGATGTTCCTCTTCTATAACATAGTTTTTATAAAAATATTCATTGGTGGCTTTTGTGCCACAATTTATGCATATCAATGTCTACCTTCCGGTAGTTGTGAATAGGACCTTCAATGGTTGGAAACTATCTGAGATTGAAGCTTAAAAGTTGATTCAACATTTCATCGGCGTCTTTGCTGGGTTGTACACAAGGTGATGGACTTGATCCCAGCAGTGACAAAAGGAGAGGCCTTTGAGGATGCCCTTGTGCGGTTACGACGCTGCATCAATGGTGGGCATGGTGCAGGTGGTGGGGTTGATGATGATGATGATGATAGTGACTTGGAAGTTATAACAGAGTCAATCACTGTCTCTTTACGTTGCCCTGTAAGACTCTCATGTTACAAGGACACGATTTTACCTTGCTGAGAATTTTTATGTGTGGTTCAACCTCTCTCATTAGATTCGGACTCTCTTGATAGGATTTTCCTCAGAAGCAGGCTCTCTATTAAATGGTTTTTATTGGTTTTGTCTTGGTTTCTACCAATGGTAACCACAAGGTTTAAGGGCAGGATGCATCATCACATGCTTCAATGTAAACTTCTCTTTTTGAAGTCAAAACATTTGGGCTCAGATTTCTATTTCTAACCTAGAGAATGAGGTTAAGTTGTTCCACAATGTCCATGGTAAGTTTAGGACAACTCAAAGGACTTCTATTTCCTATGTACTTATAAGCTCCATGTATTTCACTGGTTCTTGAGTTCACAGATGAGTGGATCACGTATAAAGGTTGCTGGACGGTTTAAACCATGCCTCCACATGGGGTGCTTTGATCTGAACACTTTTGTGGAACTCAATCAGCGAGCTCGCAAGGTAAGTGTTTGAATCTGTGAAAATGTTCTATAGCAGGTATATATGTTTTGGTGAGTCGATGAAGAATGAACTTAGTTGTCTTGAGGTGCTTGTATGACAAATTAAATTTGTTTGCAATGGCATGTGAGTGATACCTGCATTACTTATTAAGATATTGGTGTTCATGATTGTGTCTGTACTTGAATATTCCAAAGGCACACTGATGCTTTGATAACCTCTCTTGAAAGTAATTGGTACTTCTACACTGACAAAGATACTTTTTCTGTTGTCTTTTTTGGATATGCAGTGGCAGTGCCCCATTTGCTTGAAAAATTACTCAATTGAGTCCCTTATTATTGATCCTTTGTTCAACTGCATTACATCTGCTGTAAGTGGAAAAGAATGTTTTTCAATTTGTATGCATTCATTTGTCATAGATCTATGCTTTGCCTTTTGTTTGCTTATCCCCATTACCTTGTTGCAGCTTGGACGAGGGCCCTAAAATTGCCTTCTTTAATTACCAATGCCTCTGGAATGCTAGCCAACATCATGATTGAGTTTTCCTTTTGCTTCTGGAAATGTGTCAAAAATTCAGTTTGAAGATTGCTGTATAATTACTTGCCCAAAGTTTGAGCAGATGTTTTATGCACTTATCTACACCCACTGTAGGGAGCTGATGAAGTCAGTAGGGAGTCATGGCAGTTTGTCACTGCTCCTTCAGGTGATGTTGATGGTCTGATACTTTGTGACTAATTCTTACATTGTTATGACCAGGCACATTCTTCTTGTGTTAAATTGCTTTAGATTGAGCTGATACAACATTTGTGGGGTCACCTCCATGTTTTTGTGGGGTTTGTGTCACCAATCACATTTCCTTTTTGTTTGCTACATGCATGTGGTGGAGTTGCTTTATGACTCTGGCTGTCTCATTTCAGATGAAACAAATGGAAGAACATATTACAGAAGTTGAAATGAAAGACAACGGTTTCTGGCGACCCAAACTAGAAGGAGAAGTCAGATTTCAGGAACCATGGCGAGCACCTCGGGGTGACATTGTACCTGCTGCTAATGGAAGTACCCATCATAAACTTGTGGCCTCACAACCACCTCTTCTGCCTGTGAAAGTTGAAGATGTTTTGTCTTCTCATGAATGGGGCTCACTGAAGCTTGGGATGAAACGTATGCATGATGGTGTTTGGGCTGTGAATGGCTCCAAGCATCTCAATGGCTGGGCAGATGCAGGTCCCAGTAAGCGTGTAAAGCCAACCACAAACATATCCAGGAGTAACAGTGCAACTGGCATCAATGAAGAGCACGAAGATGGTGACCGCAGTGTTAACCAAGAGGCAAGTGACAAGCCTGCTGAGTATTCAGAAGATGGTGATGAAGTTGGTTTCCCAGTGAAAGTGATCAATCCTACAGCAGGGATGTGGCAAAACAGTGGTGGTGATGTGGCAAATGGAGATAATGTTATTGTGCTGAGTGACAGTGATGATGAAGCTGGTGAGGAGCCTGTCTTGGGTTCATCAGGTGCATCAGTATATTTGGGATCTGATGCAATGGGTCAGGGTAATTCTCAGTCCCCAAATATTGCAGCAGAAGACTTGCCTGACTTGCATGCAGAGTCACCAGGTCTGGCTCTTGCTACAGAAAATGAACCAGGATTGGGGTTCAACTCAAGCTCCCTGCAATTCAAACATCTACTAGGCACAAGAATGGATAATCTGGGCCTGCAAACAGAAAGCAACAACTTATGGCCATCCCAAGTGCCAAATGTTCCCAGTGGTCCTTATGGTTATTATGGTGGGTTGGACTCACCAAGTAATAGCCACCACACTCTTCCTGTCCGACCAACTCCTGTCCAAGTAGCAGCAGGGATGGGGTTTGCATTACCATCTCCTCTTCACAGGGAGGATTCTTTGAGGGGGGCAAGCTGGACAAGGTACAGTCGACCTTCTCATTCACTCCCTTATGCAAGTGCTGAGCACAATGGTGGGAGTAGTGACAGTGGAAGAGGGCCTTCACCATCAGAATCTGCTTTGCAACTGTTTCTTCCTCCCCAACCAGCACGTGTTCCGGTAGTTATCTGTTATCCACAAAATACATATTACACTATATCTGCTATATTTGCTGCTTCTGCAGGTGGTCGCAGACAGGTCATCATTTAGAATGGCAGGCTCTCTGTATTGTTCCTTTTCATGTTGTTTGTATCTGTTTGATATAGGACAGTAGTTTACCTTTATGCTGTAGGCCAATGAGATTTGTCAATGAGATGTGTCTTTTCCTTTGAAATATGAAGTTCTGTCAGCAAAGTGAATTTATTATGTTAGGTGTGATAAGCACCATATTTTACATCAATGGCAAGTAATGAAGTGAGGTCTTGGTGGTTTGTACAGGTCCAATCCCATTCTCAGGAGCCTTTGATGGTAGAGGAGGAAGAGATGGACGACACATGGTTTTCACTTAGTCTAGGAGGAGGAAGAAATAGGTTTGATTCAGCACTCCCACAAAGTATTCCAAGCTCTTCAGCACGGGAGGTTTATGGTCCTCCCCCCAAAGCCAGAGGTGGCCTTGATACTATTTCCAGCACAGGTTTTTCATGGCTTTCAGATGTTCCTTTTAGGGTTCATTGGTTGGTTTTCAGTAGGAATGATGTTGATCTGAACATGACCTATATCTCTAAAATTACTATGCAGAGCATTTGCTCTGGAGGATTTTTTGGGCTTTTGTTTATCTGAGGTGCTACATATTGTGGTACAAGTGTGACAATGTTGTCTTGAATGCATGCATATGGTGAATTTGTGAGTTGCAATCATATTCAATGAAGTTTCAAGAAACTCAGCAAATAGCAACAACTAACATCCTCCTTTATGGGTGATTGACAGCATCTGTGCTATTTGGCATGAGTGGTAATGGAACAGCACATGCACGCCTAATTGACTCACAAGGGTCAGGCCACAGCCAAAGTCCATTTGTGCACAATCCTGTTCCAACAAGGCCTCTTATTAGCCCACCACACCGACGTTATCGTCAGTTTCGTGTTGCAGATTCAGACTCAGAATAGGTGTTGCCAGTTTATTGCTACAAGCAGGCTGGGGCCTGTGCATCTGGATAAATAACTGGTTGGTGCCACCAACTTTGATTTCCCACTTAATTACAGCATGCTATCATTAGCTGAGAGCACTAGAATGGACCCTAGCAAGGAATTCCAATTGAATGCCTTTCCATTCGATTGTGCTGCTATCTAATGAGAATGCTCCCTACAATCTTGCAGGACAAAACAAAGTGCTGGCCTCCTCTACCTCCAGTTGTTTTGTTGGACAATTCATGGGCTCCTGCACTCTTTCTGTTCTGTTCCCTTTTCACACAGCTCAGTTCCCTCAATTTTGCATTAAAACTTGGAAGGCAGCTAAAGATCAGGTGACCTTTGGTTTGTACACTGATGACTCTTGTGCATAATACTTGACCATTTCTTCTCAAGGAAACTGTGTATAGTAGTTCACCTTTGGTGGCTTACCCTCACAAGCTTGTTGCAGCTGGAATGAGGATAAAATTGACTTTATTGATTAGCTATACGTCTTTTGAGTTCTAGCCAGCATCATGACTGAGTTCTGCTAGATGCTTCTGGAAATGCCACAGAAGCTCAGGACATAGATTTTGTATAATGGTTTGCCCAGATTTTGGATGGATTATTACATACTTATCCACGCCAACTGGGGAAGCTGTAGTCATTGGGTAGTCATGGCAGCTTATCACTGCCATTCATGACAAAGGTCATGGTCTGACACTTTGTGAGTGATTCTCATTAGGTTATGACTGCACTCATTATCCTGTTACCTTTGAATTTTTGTTGTGGAAATTTCTCTGCAATTCTATAGATAAGTAGTTTACCTCTGGTAGTCTGACCATGATATCATTGGTTCAGTTGTGAGGGGATGCTTATTCTTGTTTGGGGCTCAATTCACAGAAAGCAAAAGATATTGATTCTTTCCAGGCTTACTGCTGAGTCTTTCAATAGATTTTATTACTGACTGTTAAAGTCATTTCAGAGTCTGCATGGAGAGAGAAGGGAGTATTTTTGGGTGGAATTATGTTGATTTTAAAACAGTTTCTGGACATTGGATTGAGGCCTTGATCACATATCACATTCGTAGCTCTCGTTTCCATATTCTTGTTTCTGAGGGACATTGCAAAAGTACAGTGGCTGAAACTTTCAAGTGGGTGACTTTGCAGGGCTGCCTGGCACCTGCATTGGATTCAAAGTGAGAAGAAATCACCACAGCTTCATTCAATTCCTTGAGTTACTTTCTCTTGGAGTATGCAGCTTTCTGCAATTGGGAATGAGTCCAAAACTTTGCAAAATGTCATCTGTTTGTCTGGCTTCTTTCCTGCACTTATACCAGTATTCAAATCTAAAACATGATTTGAATATAGAGATGTAGGGAGCCAATTTGCAGAGGGGAAACAGTGCAGCGGTCTATGCTCAGGATTATGGAGCTTCTTCAGCTCATTATACTGGGGATGAAGTCAGTACTAGATGCACATCATAATTTATTTACATGAGGAACCATGAAGGACTCTTCTCTGTTAACCCAGTTGGCCCAGAATCCCAAGACACAGTGAGTTGAAAATGAGGTTTTCGGAGTGAAGTATGAGACAAATCTTCTGTTAATTATCGAAGGAGTAAACCAGCCATTGCACTGTCTTGACAGGAGAGGAGATGAAGTTGGTAACAGCTGCTGGGTGACTGGTACACCTGGTATCCATTTTAATCTGTAAAATCTGGTCCACCGATTTTTCAAACTTTTGGGTGGATATCCCTTCCATCTGTAGACTACATACGGATTTGATTCACAGGGACTTGTATTTTGGCAAAATTAACAGCATGCTATCCATCTGGTGATTATGGCTACTGCCGGTGCCTAGAGGATATGGTGCAACAGCAAGGTTTGTGTCATTTACCAATCAAGGTAGATACCAATTTCCTTCTTCCTGATCGTTTGATTGCTTAGTAATAAATGGTAGTTTGTCCCAGGAACAGTCTGTTGAAATTATTTAAAAGCTTAAATTTGAGTTTGTAGGTGCAGGAGAACATTTCACATTGGAAAGTTTATGTTTGTGCTCAATTTTGTTTTCAAGTCTGGGAAGGTAATGCTGTGAAAACTTGGGCAGTGTATAATATCTTATTGATAA
>Ga0116228_10005427_pt1 | contig 11368 bp, 11 predicted proteins | sample S1TSphfallax_2_FD_89694 | JGI IMG/M metagenome (GOLD analysis project Ga0116228, IMG submission 89694) | Host-associated microbial communities from peat moss isolated from Minnesota, USA - S1T2_Fc - Sphagnum fallax MG | ecosystem: Host-associated > Plants > Peat moss > Unclassified | place...
TCGAAAACGTGGTAGGGAGCGGCAGCATCATGGGAGACACGTATCAGGAAACCGAGACGGAGGAGTTGCTCGACTACGAGGAGGAAGAAGAAGCGGCCCCCAATGGCGCCGGAGCCAAAAGCGCTGGAGACACTGTGAAAAAGTAAGCTACTACGTGCTTTCATGCTATCTATGAACTCTTTCCGCAACCGTATGCCTGGGGGAAGAAGTAGAAGAGTAGGAAGAGGAGGGAGAACTAGATTTAAGAAGAAGATGAAGTGAAGCAATAGAACTCTTGCCTATTGAACTTGGCTGATGACAATCGTGGTGGATCTTTTCTCGCTTCTATTAGAGGCTAGAGTGATTGGCTCCTTTGGACTTGAAACCAGCGTTGTGTGAAGATAGAAGGAAGCCTGAAAGTCTGGCATGATCCAGCCTTTTATTCGGGTGAGCAGTATTTTACTAAGTTGGCGGCCTTTTGAACGATGGTGTAGCCTGCGCGTCAGTTGAGATGTTCTGTGAAGATCAGGACATACCTTGCAGCTTCACATTTCAGATCAAGACCTCTGATTCCTGGGATTATCAGTTTTTTATCACAACTTGCGGGGTGCAGAAGGGGTCTGTCTAGTTGTCCTTTTGTATAAGGGAACTGGTCTCTTACTTCTCTGAAGCTAAACCAGGCTGATATCTTTATATAAGTATTAAAAAAGACACCATGTTCTGATCATATGTTTTCATCTGGCAGGGGTTACGTTGGCATCCACAGTTCTGGTTTCAGAGACTTCCTCCTAAAGCCTGAGCTTTTGCGGGCAATTGTAGATTGTGGGTTTGAGCATCCATCTGAAGGTTTGTTTCTGAGCTTTGGTTTCAGTCAGTCTGCATTGTTAGGCTGGCAGTAGAGAATAATTGTCTCATCAACCTTAATTTAACTTGTTTCATATTTTGTTGTCATGAGACATGGTTTTACATAATCTCTGGTCTCTTATCTGTGAAGTTTGGCTATGTCTTGGTGATTTACGTGTAAACAATAATTTTGGTTCAAATCATGCATGTTCTGGACTTTGCAGGTAAAATCTTTTTTCACAACTTGAAATTGGGAGGAGTCAAGAAATGAGGTTTTGGCATTCTTCTCATGCAACGGGCTGCTATCTAACAAACACATTCCGATCATTGGTTTGATGGAGCAGTTCAGCATGAATGCATACCACAAGCAATTCTTGGAATGGATGTCATCTGCCAGGCCAAGTCAGGAATGGGGAAGACAGCAGTGTTTGTCCTTTCGACTCTCCAACAGATTGAGCCTGTAGCTGGACAGGTGGCGGCCCTTGTTCTTTGTCACACTCGTGAGTTGGCATATCAGGTAGGTCATTCATTCCTTATGTCTGGATGGGCTTGTCAAGATGCAGATCCATCCTAGATTCACCTTGATATGTTGAGTTCACAATCCCAGTTTTTCACCATTTCTGGCACCTTATTGCATGTTTCCATTAAAGACTGCCTGATAGGTGGGAGTAGCGGAATGCAGAGTTTAATGGAAGAGAACTGGTTTACTGCAGATCTGTCATGAGTTTGAGAGGTTCAGCACCTACCTCCCTGACATCAAGGTGGCAGTGTTCTATGGTGGTGTGAACGTCAAGACCCACAAGGACCTGTTGAAAAATGAGTGCCCTCACATTGTTGTGGGGACACCTGGCCGTATTCTGGCTCTAACCAGAGATAAGGATTTGAGCCTCAAGAGTGTCAGACACTTTATATTGGATGAATGTGACAAGATGCTGGAGTCACTTGGTATGTGTTTCTGTCTTTGCAACTGGAAGGTCATCAGTTCTGACTAGCATAGTTTCTCTGGCATTTGTATTGATCCCTATCTAGCAACTCAAATCTCTGGTAACTCATACCGAAGAGAATCTCTTTAGCAAGATAATTAGATCTGTTTTGAAAGTCTTTCTGCATTTCTGGTTGACATTTCTTTGCCAAAGTATGTCTTTGTGAGCATTGTTGTAATTGCAAATTGTCCATTTTTAGCACTGACAGACAGAGACTGGGTTGTAGACATGCGAAGGGATGTACAGGAGATTTTTAAGCTGACCCCTCACGACAAGCAAGTTATGATGTTTTCTGCCACATTGAGCAAAGAGATTCGACCTGTCTGCAAGAGATTCATGCAAGATGTAATGTCTTGCAGCCACCTCATTTCTTCACCAATCTTGGGCTGCTATCCTTCTTTCTTGGTGCTGGCAGCATGCTAGTGTCCATCGACATGACCCATTTTTTCTTGTCTAGAGGGTGATTGATGCATTTCGGGCCCTTCTTACCTTACTTCACTCTTGGTTGACAATTGACCGGGCTTTCATCAAGAAGCTGTGGGAGCAGTGGTGCTTACATTGGGCTCTCTTCCACACAGCAGTTTCATATATAGGGGTTAGGGTGGATGAAGCTCCTAGTGTATTCTTGCTTGAGAATGTTTTGGTAAACCTTGGGGAGGTGATCCTTCAAAACTAGCATGGTCTTTTTTTTCTTCAAATCAGGAGGAAGTCTTTGTTAGTTTTGTCTTCTGCCTACATCTTCCATTGCAACATGCGTGCTGATGAGGAATGCAAACAAGGCAAATTTGTCATCTGTGGGCAGTTCGTACTCATGTGCATTCGCATCTGGGAAGAGATACAGCTACCTCTCCTAGGGGAGAACAACAGGACACAGCAATTTGGTCAATCGGCATTCTTTTTTGGATGGCATGCAATAGCAGCAGTATAGTTGCAGGTTTATGGGACTCAATTTTTTCGTTTGAAGATTCCTAAGGGGAAGAGCTTTGAAAAGGGAAAGAAATGGGCTCCTCATACCTGGTTGGCATTGGAAGGCCAGTGTGCATGGGCGCTGGCAGTTGGATGGCCAGGATACAAGCACAATCTCCTCATATGTGTGTGTGTGTGTGTGTGGTCCTATGTTTTTTTGCTGGTGTTTCAAATTACAGCCCATGGAGATATATGTGGACGATGAGGCAAAGCTTACGTTGCATGGTCTCGTGCAGGTGAGGTTTCTTTGAGAATATCTCCATGTATACAATTTTTCTCCATATGATGGCAAGGGCGTGTAGATTACACCTGACTTAGAAAGTGCTTGGAGAAGACAAAAGAAGGGAGTATGAGAACATGCATGATTAAATAGTCCATGTTGTAACTAGTCAACAAATTGTATTTGTTTCCCCTTATGTAAGCTTGCATGGGTTGTGGATATCGTGGTCAAAATCTGTTTTGAGTTGTTGACTGGTTGGTAAATAATTTTTGTGGATATGCATCACAAATAGCACTACATCAAGCTGAGCGAGGTGGAGAAAAATCGGAAGCTCAACGACCTGCTGGATGCGCTCGACTTCAATCAGGTTGTGATCTTTGTGAAGAGTGTGAGCCGTGCTGCAGAGCTGAATAAGCTGTTGGTGGAGTGCAACTTTCCTTCCATTTGTATCCACTCGGGCATGTCACAGGAAGAGCGGTTTGTATCTTGTCAACCTTGCCATCTGCTGACTTTCTGTATTGCATTGCCCCTCCTACAAACTTGCAATGAAAAGCATAAACAAAGTGATAGCAGGGTAGATGAACCTGTAACTGTGAGTGATCCAAGCATATACTTGTCCATGGGCAGGTTGACAAGGTACAAAGGTTTTAAGGAGGGTCACAAGCGGATTCTGGTGGCCACTGACCTTGTTGGACGAGGCATTGACATTGAGCGTGTTAACATTGTCATCAACTATGACATGCCTGACTCTGCAGATACTTACTTGCATCGGGTATGTGTTCTGCCTTTGCTGACATGTCCATACAAATATCTATATTCTTCTGTAGTGTGTGCTGAGTATGGATGTCAGCAGAGATTCATTCTATCTCAAGGTCTTGTTGTTTGTTCTCTCCTTTGGTGTTTTTCTTCTTCCCAGTTCCTCAGTCCCTATCTGGAATTCTTTCTTTGACTTAGAGAAAAAGTTTTGAACCTTGTTCTGGCTTTCCTAATTGTTAATATGGAGATTTCTTGATTCTCATGGGAGTTATTCTATCTGAAGAAGGTGAGTGATGAGTGAAGTAGTGTTATCTGGCTTAGGCTGATGTCATTTGTGCTCTATGAACTGATCAGTACTTGCATATTATACCAGGTGGGAAGAGCCGGTCGCTTTGGAACCAAGGGTCTGGCCATCACCTTTGTGGCTTCTGCCTCTGATTCAGATGTTCTCAATCAGGTAAACTTTTCCAGCAGATGTTACAAAACAGGTTGAAACTGTTTCTGGACCAATATTGTTATCTTTTTCCTCTTATTCCTTTGTTTCAATTAACTTAGGGTCTGTTATCTTTGTCAGGTGCAAGAGCGCTTTGAAGTGGACATCAAAGAGCTACCAGAGCAGATTGATACCACCACATACAGTGAGAATCTGATTCCTTGCTAAACACCTTCCATATTTTGCTTGTTGGGCTGTTAGCAATAACCTGTGACCACTTGAAGAGTAAATCATTGTCACAGCTGTTTTCTAATGCTGGTGGTGGTGTTTTGCAGTGCCATCATAGAGAGCAGAAATTTGAGGATGGTGTTGGCTTCAACACCTACATCTGAAAAGTTTTAGCAGGAAATCTGGACATTATAGACATCCTAGACGATGTAATGGTTCTAGTTCAATATTGTCTTGGTTACTTTTTCCAGTTGTGACAGCTGCTTTGCTAGATCATTTCAAACAGCATATGCTCCTTTCTCTTTTACCAATCTTTTTGCCATTGTGTCATGTCTTTCTTAAGGTGGAATTGGGACCGTTGCCTTCCCACCCAAAAGCAGCAAGAATTCCAATTGGACAAACGAGTGTGTCAAAAACTGAAAAATAAGAGCTGTGGTTGCTTTCCATTTCAATTATCTTCCCTTAAGAAGTCACCGAAACAAAGGAACAATCAAGCCAACTCTATAAAAACCCAAGAAAAGGTGTGGCCATGTGGTTCATATCAGGAAATGCGTTCCAGCAGATAAATAATGTACAATGGACATACTAATCCCAGAAACGTCTATTAAAATTGATTGGAAAATCTCATGACTACTTCCTACTTGCTTCCCTTCGCATCTAAATACTCTGCAATTTGGAGGGAACAGGAATAAACATGCATACTTGGTTTTCTGCATCATGATATTTAGTTTGCACCTTTGCACGTGGAGTCAAAAAATTCCATCCAACAGGTCATGTTCTAGACTGGGCCATGTTGTGTACAACTGGTTGAGGTCAAGATCTAGACAAGTATTGAGAGTGTAATTTGAGAGCAGTGTATACTATTGCCTAGGATAAGCTCGCCGGAGTGTTCATACTGTACATTGTTCATTCACCTATCTTGCATTGTCCTACTGTACCTCTACTTGGAATAGAATGTTCATATTTACATACAAGAAGATCCCATTCGAAGTAGATGTTAGCCATCGAGCCTACTTCATATTGGAAGATGATAAAGAAAATGCTTTTGAAGTCAACATGGACAAATCTAATCTGGAACTGGCAAATGTCAAAGCATTTGGTGAAGATGCAATGGTGGTGATTTACTTTGCTCAATGAAACACATTTGAAGCACAAAGCAGCACTGTCACTTTTCTTTTCAAATTTCTTTTACAATTTCTCTCCAGATACACAACTGGTTTTCCAGGCGTAGAAAAACCTGCTTGCTGCTGCACTCCACTTATTACAAACTACATTCCACATACATCTCAGTGCAAGACACCAGACTTGGCCTTGCCCGTCACCAAGGAGCTTAACAATAGGCCTCATGCTAAAAGATATTATGCTCCAAAATTTTAAGAGGTTTTCCCACAAAGCACACCTCCTGACTAGTGGCTGAAATAATGATTACAGATCTCTACTAAAGACTCCTGTGTACAGCCAGGTTATTCATCACACTTAAGTATAGCTAAACTGCATAAAATTGAAGTTCATTATAGTAACAGCTACACTAGGCCTTTTACATCCTTGGAGGCTGATGCTGTGGTCAACCAGCAACTTGTTCATTTTCCCAGAAGAGCAGGGAGCAGATATTGAATGTGACAAGTATGATGCCTGCAGTTGCATACAATGAAGGTACATAGCCCAAAAGAAATGCATGCAGCAAATATGAACTCACAACCTGCAATGGCCAATCACTCAATTGTCATTTACCTGTGGGATCTTTTGCCTGTATTCCCTATAAAGTGTATGTGATTACATTTGACAAAAATGGATAACCATTTCTCTTTTGTGTTGTCTTCCCCCAAGTGCTGTTAAACGCAGGTGGGTCGGTGGACTCAAACTTGATGGTAAAACTACCATCAATTTAGAAGAATAAGCAAACTCAGTTAGAAGAGATAAAGTTTCACCTCGATGTACAGGAAGGATGTTGCTCTTGCAGCCTTTTCTAATTGCAATCCCCGGGCTACAAGCACCTGCAGATCAATAGCAGATTTTGCCATGTCACATAAGAATCCGAGAATAACTACAAAATGGGAGTCCCATTTCTTGCCAAATCCAAATCCAAATCAGTGAAGATGTGGCTGAATGGCTGAAATTACTTCTCCATGCTGACTTGAGAAGTTATTCAACCATCAGAACTGGTGGTTGATTCCCCAGAACTGGACTGAGAACCAGATCAAAAACAGGCAAAACCAGACTGGAACCCAGAACTGGCCAAAGACTCCACTGGCTTCATCAGTTACCAATTGTAAGAGCAAAACCCTTGAAGGCACACCATTGGGTAGGCACTAAGAAATCAAACAATCTGAACTCCAACTATTCCCTGACTGCAGCATTCTTTCATTCCCCCAGAAATACTAGATAGCATAATTTCAGCAAAAACCAAAGTCTTTGCAAATACCACCTATACTTCATGCAGTACTGAACCAAATTAGAAGAGAATAAATGCAAGAGGGCATGAGTCTCCATGAAGGAAATGGTACAGTGGTACCTGGGCTGCAAATGCAGTAATGCCTGTTATCACCATACCAATGAGGTCAACAAATCCTGGTAGAACAAAATCCTACAAAAGTTTCCAAGGATGACATGTGAGACATATAAACATGTACGATCAGCAAGTCTGAGTTTCCTGGCTTACATGCTGCAGAAGATATAACAGTAGATGCACATTGGCATGACTATAACCATCTGTAATCCATGCGAATGTCTTCCAACAAACTTTGAGCCAAAAATGCCATTCAGACACAAATGGAAAATCTAGTAAAAATATTTTTCAATGTTCTTGATTGGCAGGATGTTGAGTGAGCACAAGTGACACAAAATATATTAATAAGTACTGAGAACTTTTCCAGACCTAAAATAAAATACCTAAGGAGAGGTTTGAACAATACTGACAGGATATGTGACAAAGAATGCAGGAATGAGCATTGGTTCCAGGCTTTACTAACCTGAAAAAGCAATGCACAAAGTGCTGCTATTGGACAGGACAAAGCTGCAAATGCAAAGACGGTCACCCTGCAGAGTGGGAAACTAGTCTCAGAGGTTGATTGAGTATTCTAGAGATGAAAAATAGGCTTAGTACCTTAAGAATAACTAATGCTACTTTGCTGAGAGAACACTGTCTACTCAATATCTGAAATGATAGAAACCCTTCAGATATTGGTTCAAAAAATGCATTAAGTTTCTCCATGGACATAGTTGTTGTAGGTGGCAAGTGAATCATTTTTCAGAAGTTGGTGCCAACACAATCAGAATCAAAAGTTTGTTTGGTCAATAGTTACCCATGCCATTTAGAAGTCACTCCACATAGACTGAAGAGTTAGCAGCTTACTGTGGGGGTTCTCCAGCCTTTCCAAGGCTTCTTATACAGCAGTAAACTGCCCCTCCGATTGCTGCAGCCACAAATGCAAGTGTCATTGAGGCCCCTTGGAGATATCTCTTGTCATCTGAAGAGGCACCATCACTTGGTGCAAATGCAGGTTGATCTGTGCAAACATACAAGATGTTTAAACTGTAAGACAATTGTAGATTAGATGAGAATCACCAAAAATTTACAGCAATCTAGGTATTTGCCTGGCAAAGTGAAGCACATCATGGCTATTCACTTCAGTCTAGTGAATCTGTCTCTTCAAGTATACCAACAATGCTCTCGGTTGTCTTACAACTCATTACTGGAGAAAAGGATACTGCACTGGATGTTACATAAAAAAGTTGTGTTACAACTCCACAATGGAGAACAGGACAATACAGCAAATTGTACATGCTAGGTTTAGGGTTCAGAGATTGCAAATCCTTGAAATTAATGCAATTCAGAGCATCCAAGAGACTGGACACTCACCTCTTAAGAAAGGAAAGGACTGGAGGATAAAAAGTGCTCCAAGGAATCCTGATATGGAGCCTGCCCCAGTCACCCCCTTTCAAAACTATCAACAAAAAGAGAGACTGGTATCCTGTTAGGTGTTAGCCCTCTGCATTGCAGAACAGAAATAGTAAGAGAGGGAAATGTACACACAAGTGAGGAAGGGGTACCTGCAATAACTCTGGGATTCCATGGCTCCTGGAGGATGATTGTAGAAAGCAGTGCAGTGAAAAGCGGCGTTGAGAAATTTATAGAAGCAGCTGCAGAAAGTGGAAGGACTGATAGGCTGCAACAGTGGCACCCATGCATGCGAAGTGCAGAAATGGGGAACATGCCAACATTCTGCCCCATCAAAGGCTATCTGATACAAATCAACCGTTGCTTCTTTCAAGAGTGTGCACATTCTAAGGTGCTAAGGCCTTAGCATCTAGTCCATAGATACTAGGTGGTGGTGATGGTGATTTCAGTGCATCCATCAAGAACAGATCTGACATTTCCTCTCTACCAAACACAACAACAAGATCATGTAGCAGAAGAGTTATAAACCACTGAATTGCTTGAAAGCAACAAATGTAGAATCAAAGCTTGACCAGTCCATCACACAGGTTCAGAAAATATGGAGGTGACTGTGAAATCTCTGTGATAGATGGTCCCTCCATTTTGACAGAACATGACATGAATATTCCTGATACTGGAAACAGGAAGCTTGAGAAGGATGGGAGACTGATTAGTGTATGATATCATTACACCACTGGATTGGGTAACTCAATACCTACACATTCAGGAGCATATGTAACTGCAAAATTGAATGAGTGAAGGACAAAAAATCAATCTCACCTATAGATGAAGCCTGAAGATGCAATCAACCCCATAATAGCCCTTGCTGCCAACAAATGTCTGGCAGTTGGTGCTCCAAACAAGGAATGCCCTGTTGCTCTTGTTACAGCAGCAGCAGCAGCAGACACCACTGCGCACCTGAAAAATTGAGTCTCGTACAGTGGCATCTCTTGCACTGTCCACATTAATCAACAAATTATCAAGATTACAAAACAACACAGCTATTTTCAATAATGCAATAAATAGGAAGATAATTCAAGGCTGACTGACTAATCTAGGCCACTAAATAAGATGTCCTGAGCAAAAAATCAGGGAAGTTCGTAGAAAAGAATAGCTGAACTCCTCCTGAAGCATTGATCTATGCAACTCATAACTTGAATTGCCTATCAAGAGATTACTGGGTGTGTAGACACTCCCCATCAACTGCGCTGGAATGCAAATGAAATCAATGACATGCACAACTCAATTTCAGACAAACCCTCACAAGATATGCAAAGCAAATAAGAACATCCAATCAGTCTTGGCAATAGCAAAAGAAATGTAAGGTTTGATTGTGTTTCCATAATTCACATCACCGCTGTGCTTATATTCTTGGTAGAAGCTTCAGAACTTCAAAGAGCAGAAGGTAGATTAAAACAGTAGTAATGCAGGCTTGCATTGCTCGATAGCACCCAGGATCCTATTTCCAACAACACAAGAGTTCATTGCATGATGATAAGGCCCCTTATATGGGGAAGATTGGGAAGAGGGAGAGACAATCAAAACCTGCAAAGAATTCAACAAGAACCCCCATGAGTGTATAAGCTAGTGCAGCCAATGCCATGCACATAGGGCCTGAATATCTGGAGCCACCCCATATCCATGCAAGCAATTCAGGAAGCCCAGCAGATTCGACAACAGGGCTTCTCAGTTTTGTCCTCCTTTCCTGTTCCATTTCCATGCACAAAACCCATTGCATCAAATCTCTTCTGCTACTCATCCTAGTCTGAAAGAAAGCTCGCTTGGTTGGTGCTCCAAACCCTAATCAATTTGAGATGGTGGATGAGGAAAGTGGAAACAGAAGACTCTGAAACACCTTCTGGACTAGAGCTCCAAACCCTAATCAATCGAATTGGCGGATGAAGAAATTGGAAACAGAAGACTCTGAAGAGACACACTTCTGGACTAGAAAGATCGCAATGGGGAAGTTCAGCTTAGCAGCAGATACCGAGGAAGATCCGAGCAGGAAGTGACGTTTTACAGACTGGACGGAAGCAGTCAAGGACGGAACGGAGAGGGGAAGAAAGTCGATGGCGATGGACCTTGAACCACCGGCATTAGAAATGAGCGGTGCGAGCTCGCTGTTTACTGTACTCGGCGAAGTTGGAGCTGATCCCGTACTGCGTTCAGGAACAAATATGGACCGAGAAGGAGTCGTAGGTGAGACGGGCTTGACAGAAGCCCGTGATCTCGACGTCTGGGAATCGAACACCTTATTAGACCGAGGAATGACAGTTCCCTCTACATCGGATGGCGAAGGCAAGATGATTGCAGTCTTCCCGTCCAAAGCTAACGCGTAGTCTTGCGAACGAGGAGTAGTAATCTCGGGTGACGACGACATCTCTCCTACAGTCGCAGCCATGATAAAAGACTGACAGATACAAGCTCTCAACAAACCAACACCAGCAGTATTCCTTCTTCTTCTTCTTCTTCTTCCATGGAACTGCAGCCGCAACAATCCCGAGAAACTCCAGATATTATAAAACCAAAATCCATCAGGGGCCATGAACTTCCATCACTTGGGCTATTGATTCAATGTTATGTATAAGGTAGGGCCTTGCGAGTGAGGCGTTTCCCAGACTAGGACCCCGATGGACGGCATGAGTCAAGTTATGGGACCGAATTTTGGGAATGCCCTTGCTCAATGGTCTTTGCACAAAATGGGGGAAAAAAAAAGACCCTTCCATACAACTACACTACAAAATGATGTCCAAGCTCATGTTTAGACCATGCGACTACACTACAAAATGATGGCCAAGTTTAAATGATGGTGAAGTTTTTGTTTAGACCATGCAACTACACTACAAAATGATGGCCAAGCTTTTGTTTAGACCATATGACTACATTACAAAATGATGGCCAAGCTTTTGTTTAGACCATACGACTACATTCCAACCAAACTCCAATAGCTCCCCACCACAACCGCCACCTCCCACCCACCGCCCACACTCTACGACATACACAACCATACTCCACAGCAGAAA
>Ga0116228_10005430_pt1 | contig 11367 bp, 8 predicted proteins | sample S1TSphfallax_2_FD_89694 | JGI IMG/M metagenome (GOLD analysis project Ga0116228, IMG submission 89694) | Host-associated microbial communities from peat moss isolated from Minnesota, USA - S1T2_Fc - Sphagnum fallax MG | ecosystem: Host-associated > Plants > Peat moss > Unclassified | place: USA...
AATATTAAGTGAATGCTAACTTAACATAAAGTCTTGGTGGTAAATAGGTTTAGGTTCTAAATGACTAGCTTGGTGTAAGGGGACTTGATACTAGAGTCCTTAACACCAAGTGTGAATGCACCTTAAGGTACCATTCCGGGCCTACATCAAAGAGGAAGTAGTGGCGGCCGCCCATGGCAACCCAAAATCGAGAGCCAATTGTTTAAAGCACTTTCAATAGTTGTTTAAAAATTTCATTGAAAGATGAAGCTAGAAGGAACTTTTGGTGGCCCACCCTTGCCCCCTTCCCCAAAGAAAACCATGTGGATAATTATGCGGTTTCAAGTGGAAAAAACTCTTCGAGCTGAGACAAACAAAAAGACTCACAAAATTTCCTTATTTTGAGTTTTGTTCGTTGGTCCAATTCAGGTTTACATTGGGAACAAAATCTCTTGGGCCATGGTTGATGGGCATTATTACCAGTGGTCTCATCCAAAAAGAAGGATTCCATGAAATTTTAGAGGGTTTTAGATGTAGATAGTTAGTACGTAGGGTATTCAGGGTTAGTGGGTTGGTAGTAGGTAGGTTGTGAAAATGGAACCTGAGCTGATCATCATAGCTAGTTAAGGGATTGGCAAAGTCTTTCCTGTCCACTCACTATTCATCCCTTATGGTGCACTGGGTGATAGTGGGTTAACTTTGGCTCACAAGTTGCTACAAACTTTATGATCCTGTCTTAGTTTTTTACTCAGCTTTCATTATGTAGTTGCCTCCAAGGTACTCATGATTACAATTGATGTTACTTTCACAATTGTTGAGGCCATTGTCTCATGAAAAGCTGCCACAACATGTCACATGTCATAGGAAGCTAGAAATACTTCCTACTTTTAAATTTAATCTAGATGTTAAGTGGCTAGGATGTAAAAATTAGCTAAAGAGACTCTTAATGTTGAAGGATGAAGATTCATTTATTAAAGTTATAGACCTAATGTCTTTGTTTTTAGCAATGAAACAATCATTTTCCATATAATACACGTGTGTTATTTTTAGCAATGAAAACAAAACAACTTTCCATATACCTAATTGGTTTGACTTTGTAATGAATTTTGGGTTACATTTTTTATAAAAAAAATTGATTAGTTTTGGTCATTTATTTGACATATGAAATGTGGGTAAAGTTAGACTATTGCAATAGTTGTATGCTACTAAATCACCCACACTATGGCAACCAAGGTTTTTTTTTTTTTCGATTTTGTGAGGTAGGTGGATTGGTGATCATCTATAAGATGACTTACCCAAACTTGGCTATAGGTAAGAGAGGAAAGTATAAAAGTTGTGGAAGCCAGCCATATTTAGGCAGCATTTTAGGACTTAGAGTTGAGGTTTGAGGATTTTAAAAAAAATGCTCCAAATATGCTGACTTTGGGCCATTTTTTAATGAAAACTATCTTTGTATGATTCACAACCCCTATATTTTTGTCAACAAGTGGCAAAATTTCATTACCAAAAATGATGATCACAATTAATGAAATTGCAAAATCAAAATATACACACAAATTCAAAACTAATCACACCTACAGAATAAGTCACATTTTGCAATTGTTGGGGAATGTGGAAGATTTCACTTCTAACTTCTAGTATCCAAGTTTTTCATCGTCAAATCTTGTAGGTTTAATACAAGGTCACTTGTGAATTTTGAAGTAAACGTTAGGATATAACATCACAAAACATAAACAAGTTATTTTTAAAAGTAATTACTGATTATGGCACCATCACATGATCCTTTCAAGTTTGAATTTATATTCCTTATCAATTGTTTCTTGAAATTTGTGTTTATGAAACAAATGCAAAGGAAAAGGGCCAATTATCAACACTATAGTGGGTTTGGACACTAGAGCAAGGACAATGATGGACAAGATGAATCCATTAATGCAATGTGCTTATCATACCATTTAAAATTAAAGGGCTTGTATAATTAGTGGGTCATGATTCATAATGCATGTCATGGCTTACATGAACTAAATAAGTGTTGATACACAAAATAACAATTTATTAGTATTATGAAAAAGGGATTTTTTAGTTGCCAAAATGTAGGTATTCTTTCTTTTTTGGTTAGAATTACGTTAAATTCTATAGTATGCGAGAAATAAAAAGGTACTACAACTACAAAACCCAAAAAGGGCTTTACATCTTAGCTAATACCACAAATAAGAATAATTATCTCGAACAAAATGTTTAGTGTTTAGTTATTTGTGCAAGTAGGTTTTCGAGGACAAATTAGGTTTAGGGATGCAACGAAGGTGACATCTAAAGAACTTGAGTGTTTTTGAAAAAACATTATAGAAAGGTGAAAGCGCACAAAGGTGGAACAAAAATGGCACATCATGAAAGTCCATTTTGAGATCTAAATACATAATGTAATGATGACAAAAGCAAGATATTTTGATTCACATGGATTGTGCAGTAAGGTGTTGTAAAATGTTTGCCATAAGGACTTAAGCATGTCTAATTTAACAAGATCAACATTTAAATAATTAATTTTAATGAATAACATACTTCCTTTAGAAGTTTCATAATTTGATGTACATTTCAAAATTTGATCATCATTTTTCAATTTTATTTTATTTAGTATCAATATCATCACACCATAATATCATTGAGTCTTTTATTAACTAAATGACATTGTACAAAATTATATTAAATCCATATTTATTTATTTATTATTTAGACAATTTTTTGTAAACTTTAAAAATCCATTGTTCAAAGTACAACACAATGGACAACAAACATGAAAGGAGGTTTTTTTTTTAATACATTTTTGTTGTCACATTCGTGTGAACACATTCAAAACAATAGCACCATTAGACCAAAAAAATCAATTTGCTACTAATATTTTCCATATATTCAAGCCTTCATAAACAAACAATGAACATGTTGGTTAGGTTGTTGGTTGTGCCACCATTGATAAAAAATTTCAAGTTTAACAAAATTAATGTGTTTGAACCCTCTACAAGCTAAGCATGAAAACTAACCCAATATTGATTATAAATTGTTGTTATTTTGTCACAATTAATTGCAAGGTACCTTGTTGCATAAATAATAACTCTACTTGCAATGGGCACAATGTGATGCATAACTTTTACAATCTCCTATCCAACATTGTCATTCCAATTTTTTTGTGGGTTGTTTTTTACCTTCAAGAAATGGAACAATAATTTCATAACTTCAAAGTCAATGAGAGGGTGGCCTTGCTTCAAAAGCCAAAAAAAATGTAAAGTGTAAAAACTTCCTTTCCTTCTTTTAACCACATGCCCAATTGCCACCATGTCTACCATTATATTATAACCAAAAAGAATAGTGATAGATAAAAGAACAAACCTGACAACATATGATAGGTCTAAGCAGAATTGGAATCTCTAGCACCCTATAGAAAATAACACTTCCTAGCTTTTGTTGTACCAATATAAAAAATGGCTTCTGTTGTCATTCATTGGTTTTAGTAGATCTTACTTTTGTAATTTCTAGTCGGAAAACTTGTTACAAATGTTTAAATTTCCACCATACATCCACTTAAATGGCTATGAACCATTAGCTACCCAACTCCAATGCATATCATAAAGAATCAAGATTCTATCGAGGCATGGCCTTTGAGGTCAAAATTCTCAAGGTTCACTCGATCCATTGAGCCGTTAACCAATTCCCCATAGAATGCAACAATGCAGTGTACCTCCATTCCTCTTATCTAAAAACCTAAAAGCCTAGAGACCCTTGAATCTAAATGCTTTTGAAGAACTTGACTTCGAACAATAGGTATCGGGTTTGTCTAAAGTTAGTCAAGGGGATAGACTCTTATGCAAGAATACACTACAAATTTCTACCTTCAAGTCCCTTCTTCATTCTTAATCTGGTTCGCTCATTCTATCCACCCTAAGGATACCCCTTGAGGTTTCTGGCACTAACTCCGTCAATTGCCTGTATATAGATCTAAAGTACTTCAGCACAAACTCCCCATCCCCATATGCTCCTTGTCTTTTACATGCCCCCTTATTTCTATGGCTTGGACCCCTCAGTTTTTCATCATTCCTCGACATCATCCTTTCATATCTATTCTTACAGTGATCTACATAACTACTCCACTAAGTTACTAGCGTAACGAAGTTCATCAACAACTAGCTAAGTAGTTTAAGAGGTATAAATACCAGAAGAAATTGCATACCAAAAAATAACCACAACTTTCACCTTCATACTGCCTTTTATGCTTACCTTCCTCCGTCCATTTTGCAAACCTTCTTTAATGCAATCGCTTCCTCCACCATCCATTGCACGATGCAATTCTTGTCCTCCATAACACACAAACAAATAGAATAGCCTACCCATGCATTCCTTGCAACAATGATGGATATATTCTTGTCATAAGAATGTAGAAAGGTGACGACTAATGAAAATAATAAAACAAAACTAAAACCTTAAATATTTGTTGTGTTCACATTATTGGGGTGACTTGTTGTTCGGTCACAGTATCTCTTTCCTTGAATGTAGAAAAGTTCATTGTTTGTGTGTTATGATTCCATGTAGACATGTTCCTAATATTGTTGAACATGTTGCAGTTAGGTCTTGCAACCTTGCATTTGCATCTATTAACATCATTTTGGAGACTATTGAATTTGGGAATTGAAAGCTTCTCTTTCCCCTTCATATGGGTGCAAACATGACACCTAATTGTGTTCACTTCACCATCAAAATCAATCACAACTTTTGCACATGGAATTTGATGCCCAAACATCTTGAAAGACCCTATTAATTTCCATTTCCTTCTAAATCTTCTTCTTTGCTTGGTTAGACTTAGGTGATTGGTTTGGATTCAAGTACTTGCTTGCATTAGAACACTCATGAGCATTGACCTCTAGACCAACATGGAATATAGTGCAACTAGATGTGTTGAAACACTTGTAGTAACAAGTAGACTCAACAAAGCAACATCAACAACATTAGGGTCTTTGATAGAGAAAAAAACACTTGTACTTGAAACCATTCGAAAGCTACAAAAACATCATGATATACTAAATCAAGACTCGAAAAAGACCTAACTAAAAGCAATCACATAAGAAACTTGAGAATTGCATTGATATAATGTAAACACTTGGAAGGTTTTTGTGGGCATTGCATGAATGCAAAAGTTATTGTAGTTATAAAGAAGCTTGAGAATCATGCCCAAGGGTGTGAAATCATATTGGAGATTGCATTTTCATTGCATTGATAGTTACATCAAACCTCACCAAGCAATAGACCTCACTGAGTTTAGAGTATTAAAGGCTCTTATGATTTAGGAACTTCCAATGATTTGTGTGTAATTTGTATGAAATAATGAGAGAATTGACGAACTATATTGAGAGCTTTGATGTTAAAAGGCCATGAAATCTAGATAGAATTAGTGATGGTAGGGACAATGTTGAAAGCAAAAGTGAAATTGAACGACCATAGAATGTGATAATGTGACAATGAGCCATTCTCAATGAGTAGCTCCCCATCACATCCAATAACTAGCTAGCCTTAAACCCCAACCATTGGATATTCATGAAATCTACAACATATTGTTTTTGGGATTAAACAAGACTTGTTGCAACTATAGATTCTAGGTGGCAAATTGGCGAAAGCATGTGAGTTAAAAAAGATGCTAATTCAAATGCTTCTATTTTATTTTCATTATTCTCTCTCCTCTCGAGAGTTTGGCAAAGCCTAATATGTAACATTCACCAACACACCAAATAAATTGCAAATTAGTTCTATGGTCTTTCGTGCAATCAATCCCCCCAATTGTTCATCAATATGATCATCTTTCATTAATCGCATGTAGTGAGATGTGTGTTGTGTGTAATTGAATGTGCATTGCACATGATGGGAAAAATGTGCATGTATTCTTGTGGTCATTGGAAACACCATCTCATCATTTTTCATGGAAATGACAATTTAGTGAAATAGAACTATGGAATGCACCTGTGTTTTGTTGTAGCACATAACACACAAACAGGAACCATTCATTTCATTGTGTGCACAAACTCTTCAACTACTAATGCCTGCAAAAAAATGAAGTTTGTCAAATCATGTGAATTGGAGAACTCAAATTATTCAGATACAAAAGTATGCTACAATTTTCCGTTCCAATGTCCAAGATTAATAATGAAACAGTTTGGGTGTGTTGTGCATGGTGCATGTCACTTGCTTTTCGCCTGCTTTTGTGAATGGCACCCACATGAATAGTTCTACAAGATTGACCCAATCTTCTTCTTCTTCATTTTCTTTACAAAATTAATGGGTTTGTTACTACTCTTACAAGAGCTGCTGCTCTAGCAGTCTGCAGCTTTGAAACTAGTTTTTATGTTCTTCCTCTCATCTCTCTCTCTCTCTACACCTGATCATAATGCTTGCAAGGCTATGGCTTGAGCAAGACTATTCTCACTGGGGAGGATTGATGAGTATTTATGAACTGTGGATCTCTCTCTCTCTTTTTCAATAAGTGTTTCCCCTAGCTCTGTTTCTGTTTCCAGGTTTGGTTTTAAGGGGGAAAAGGAACCCTACTGGAACTACAGTGAAGTACAAATCTGGAGTGCAGGTAAATCTGTCCTCCACCCACCTCAGATCTCTTGCTCTGTTATGTTCTCAACTGGCATAACATAAGCTGCTAGAGATTGCACCTGCAGTTTATCACTCAGCTCTTCTTAGTTTTCTTACGGTACACTCTTGAACAAGTCCCCCTCACAAGGGGACCCAATCAGAGTAGACATTATTAAGTCACACAGTTGATGATCTTCGAATACTGCTGCTTGTGGGTGTTGTTGACTGTGACTGCACACTGACCCAATCAAACCGACCTGGCAATGGTATGCCCTTCAAAGGATCAAAGTTGTATCTGCACAATTCCAGAGAGAGAGAGAGAGAGAGATGTCAAGAGCCACATCTCACAGCTGGAACAAAACATAACATCTCTCAACAAAATAGGATTAGACGAGCTCACCTATCAGTGAACCTTTTGCGCTCCCTTTCCTCAAACTCAGAGAAGAAGTCTTCCATTTCTGCTGGAGATGGTGAGTCGAATAGCCGTCTTCTTCTTCGTCGTGCCATTCTTGGAGTTGTTCTCCGAGTAGTACTAGTAGTAGCCGACTTCTTGGAGGACAATCTAGGAATTTCCTTTGCTTTTGTTTCCTGTTGTTGTGTAGGGGGGGGTGTATTTGGTCTACTTTCACTAATTGTTGGAACATCCAATTTGGTTTCCAGAGATTGGTCCTGAAATTGTCCATTGCATTTCTCATATTTCTGTTTCTGGGATTGTTCCTGCAGTTGTTCCTTACATTCCTGAACTTCCAGCAATTGTTGTTGAATTGGTGGTTCACTGCAATTTCAACACAGATGTATTTAGCACCAGAGTTTACAGAACACCTCACCTACTCTGCCAGTGGAGCAGATTATTCAGAAATAACACTACTAACTTCTGCATTTCCATAGTTCACACAAACCCAACATTTGCAGTTGCTGCCGAGTTGGCAAGTACCATGAATTGTTCAACATCCCAATGGATAACCAAGCTGAGTTGAAACTTTGAGACAACTGGGGAGGAAAGAGACAAAAAAAGATTAGCAGGGAAGATTAGGAGTACCAAGCTCTTGGGGGATCAGCCAGTTTCAACATTTCCACAGGGTTCGACTTTGTTGGGTCAGATTGTAGATTGTCATCAGGATGTAATACCACATACCAGCATATTTTCTTCAGCCCCTGCATACAGAGAAACTAGTTCAGCTTGATATAAGCTGCTGGTTCACAAACTCAAGAAACCTGCTGTGTACTAGCATGCTCAAGCTTTAAGTCACTTCAAGCTTCAAAGCATTTCCAGGCTCAGCAGAAGGCAATAGAAAGACTAAAACCAAGTTTGTTCAATGAAAACAAATGTGGGTTAAATCACTTCAAGCTTCAAAGCATATCCAGGCTCATCAGAAGACAATAGAAAGACTAAAACCAGGTTTGTTCAAAGAGAAAAAAGTGGGTTTGCCAGTTCCAAAATGTGGCATTTCTTTGATATGCAAATGAAGGCCTACTGCAACTTTTTGGGTACCTTGCCAGAGGAGACACTATTGAGAGTCTCAATCAGCTCATTTCGAGTGTCCATGTCTGGTGCATCATCTATGTATTGGGCAGCTTGCTGAACCATGGCTTTTACTACCTGCAAACCATCAATACCCATTCTTCATTCAAACTCTTTGGATTGAATCATGTGTGTAGACCCCTCCATAACTTCATTTTGTGACTCCCTCTGTATTGAGAAGCAACAAAGCAGCAGTGAAATACTTATGTTGCTGTTTGCATGCTCTTATCCCACCTATGGTAATCAGAGGGAATAGGAGAAGTCACATACAGAAGATGTGATTTTCAAAGTCTCCTATTCCCTCTGATTTCCACTTTCTTCTACATGCTATGCGATTTTCTTTTCTATGCTACTTTCTTTTGCTTGTAGAAGAAAGTAACGTACAAAACAAAAAATCCAAAGGCAGCAAGCCGAGTCATGAGAAGCAGCAGCATAGATGATCACTGAACTGGACAAAGAAGAGCCTTCACAAACGTTAGTTACCTGCTGAAGCTGAGGTTGACGCTGAGAGAGTATATGGATTTGATCGTTGAGAGTTTTCCAGGCCCGTGCTTCATAACACAGTTGAACAATGGCCATCACTACTCTTCTAGTTCTTGAAACATCAGCTGCACGTCGCATTTGGTTCTCTAATTTCAATAGCTCCTCAATAGCAGCATCCAACCTGCTCTCCTGTGGCAGCACAAAAACATGTTGAGAGATTATCTGTTGGTGGCCATATGAAAGCACCTACTTCCTTAACTTTGTCAAACAACAACATCTTGATGCAGGGAAAAACAAAAACCAAAAAATCTTGAGGTCCCACATATGCAGAACTTAGATAAGCTTTAAAAAAACCTAAGTACTCAATGGGCCACTCAAAGTTGCAGAGTCCCATTGTTGTTCTTCAAAAGAGAAAAAATTCTGTGGGCTCGGTCATGGATTTCTAATGGGTACCTCAGGAGGAAGAAAGCACTTGCGTCATCATGCAATTGTCATTTTCTTCCTCTTGAGCAAAACAAGAACAAAGAAGAAGAAGAAGAAGAAGAAGAAAACGTCAATTGCATGATGACCCAAGTGCCTTCTTCCTCTTGAGGTAACCATTAGAAACTCTTTCAGGCTTCTTCTTCTTCTTCTTTGCTGACAATCAATGGCACTTGCGAACAACAACACCAACAACAACAGAGGCGAAGAAACAAAACACTTTCGAAATTGTTCCTCAAGAGGTAGTGTAGTACCTCAAGAGCAACCATTCGCTGCGCTTGAATGTCTGTTTCCAATGAGGCGTAGTCGAAAGTACCGCAGAGATCTTCAGCATCATGGATACGATCATCCCTCATCATCATCATCATCTCCTCCTCTGGCGTCTCATCTTCTTCTTCTTCTTCTTCTACTTCCTTCCTCATAGTTTCCATCATCATCCGGTAAGTGTAACTCCAATTTTTCTGGTCCTTATATATATAGTTCGCACAGTTAGCTACAAAACCCTACGTGCTCCCTCCTGACGTTACTGCAGCGGCAATGCGAGCAAAGGAACTCAACCCGAGAGCGAAAGCGACAAAGAAAAGAAAAAAAAAGCAACGGAAAGAGATATATGTAAGGTAAGGAAACACGAGGAGGACGAAGGCGAGTTTCACAGAGGAAAACCCACGACGCTCCCTCACACAGCGGCGTGCATTCGACCAGAAAAAAACTAATGACCACAAGCGAACAAACAGACTAACTGGGAGCTTTCAGAGTACCCATTTCTACAGTCCATGAGAAAATATAGACGAGCTGCTGCGGAGTGAGATGAAGTGCATGCAGACCGTTGCAGGTGAATGGAGCAACACTCCAACTCAGAAGATTGATTTCTGAGTGCAAAACAAAAACCACAGACCCGAAGTCTTGAGAACACGCTCAGGCGACAACGAAGACGACAACGACGCAGAATGCAACAAAAACACACACACCCACTGAATAATAATAGTAATAAGAAACACAAGATAGAGACTACAGACGCAAATTGCTACGTGTGTGTGTGTGTGTGTGTGTGTCTCTCTCTCTCTCTCTCTCTCTCTCTCTCTGTGTGGCTGTGTCTGTGTGCGTCTTGTTGGAGAATGCTGGGATTAGGAAAAACAGTTCAAATTTAGAAATCCGCGACCACCTCCCTCCCTCACTCACACGTGGCCTGGCATGACTCTTCTTCTACATGCTCTTGAGTCCCAGCACTACACTACCACTACCGAGCCCGCAAACCAACAGACAGACAAACAGACAAGTCTAGCTAGCTAGCGCAGCAATAAACCTGAAGGCAGTCAGTCAGTTAGTCCGTCCGTCTGCGAGAGTAACATTGATCTGGTACCACCACAACAACTTAAAACTGCTCATGGATGGCTCCACCGTTTTGTAAACAAAGGTAGTGCTGCGAGAGGGGAGAGTGGGGCTGCCGGGGTGCAGGCAGCAATAACAGATTTCGCTGCGGGTGTGTTACATACAACAACCGCAAAAGAGGAACAACCACAACAACAACAACAAAGGAAGGAGCGAGCGAGCTAGCGAGCAAGCGTGCGCGCAAGCAATTCTTCCGCCTCCTCCTGCAGCAGCCTTTTTGCCTTTGTGTGCAGCCGCTGCAACACACGCCCGCAAGCGCCGAAGCAACTCCACTGCCCTTCTTCTCCGCCCGCCGCCCGCCCGCCCGCCCTTTTTTTTCTGGGTTTTGGGGCCTTGACCGAGCCGGGAGTGTTTTTTCTTTTATTTTTTACTTGGGCACGCTGTTCAACAGAAACCTTACACAAATACCAATAATGTGCTCTGCTTTTATCTTTTCAATCAGAGCGGCTTCAAAAGTAAAGTTAGCCTTGTTCACATGGCAGGCAGTTCCCCAAAAAAAGTTTAAATTTTAAATTTTAATAAAAAAACCCTGTTCATTTTTTGCCGTTTGTTCATTTGTGCAATTGTGGGGGAGGTAGAATTCTTTCATGTTAATGAGGGCATTAACACTAGTAATACAGCCACCCTCCCCCTCCCCCTTTAGGTCTGGATTTTACTATTTCAAACTTGCTTCAACAGGTTTTTGTGTTCAGTAAGAAGGTTTTAAAAAAAACCAAAAAAATTTAAAGAAAGAAAGAAGGTACTCCATCCAAGGCAATATGTTTGTTACTACTCTCTACAGCAAAGGGAACTTACAACTATGATGCCCTTAAAGAGACTTCCTTGGTACATACTAGGGAGGTTGGTTGGTCGCCATTGGGCGGTTAGAATGTCCCTGTGACCACCATGCCCTCAATGGAGTG
>Ga0116228_10005431_pt1 | contig 11366 bp, 8 predicted proteins | sample S1TSphfallax_2_FD_89694 | JGI IMG/M metagenome (GOLD analysis project Ga0116228, IMG submission 89694) | Host-associated microbial communities from peat moss isolated from Minnesota, USA - S1T2_Fc - Sphagnum fallax MG | ecosystem: Host-associated > Plants > Peat moss > Unclassified | place: USA...
GAGTCAAACTGGCAATTTGACTCCCGACCACTGAAAGTCGGGAATCGACCCAATTCCGACGTCTGCAAGAGGAGTGCGACATGGTGTTGGAAAGCTCTTGAAGAGAGCTACAAGATTGCTTCAAACCTCATCCCAATCAGAGGTCTGAGCAAGAAGTTATGGATGCCCAAAGTCCTGGGAGTCCAACCTAGGACAATTTCGGGACTCCTCTTTGGGAGTCCCGGGAAAATGTGTCATTCGGATGTAGCCTCCGCGGAGTAACACAGAGAATACTATATGGGGGAAGGTGGTGGTTTCCCCCGAGTCCGGGCCGTGATGAGTCAAGTGAGTCCAAGGTCGCCCGTGGCTTGTCCCAACACCAAAAGGGTGCAGAATGAATTCTAACCAACTTGTGGTTGGTTTTGGATATAAGACCGAATAACTAAGTAGCTTATCCCTCGTCCTAGTCTAATCCTGGGACTTCTAGCACGCCCCTCTTACCCCCTTTAGTGCTGGAAGTCGGGAGCGGCTCCAAGTTCTAACTCCTTCCGCATTTCCACATAGTTAGACCCTCAAGTGGGTCTACCAAGGAACTTGGGAGCGCGTCAAAGAGGCCATTTTGACTTGGTTAATGTTTAACAACTTGACCTTGTGCATATCTTGTGAAAGCTAAAAAGTTTTAGTTTGGTTTTAAAAAGTAAAATGATATGTTTGGTTCTTTTGAATAGTTATCATTCTGACCAAGTTGTCCAACATAACAATTCCCCATTCTACTAAAATAGGTACAACTCCAAGGTTGTTATTGGGGCCCTTGATTCTAACTTTTGTTTTGGAAACCATAATCTTACTCATTGTTACATCATAAAGAAGGGTGAAAATCTTTTAAAGTGTACCACATAGGACAAAAAGGGCTTAGTCTATTTTACCCTATATTTTGATCCCTGTAAAAAATAATGAATCAAAAGTTGTCAAAACTTTTAGACGAATTATATTTTAGATTATTACAATTTTAAATTCCATCATAATCATGCATGAATGTGTCTTTACATAGTTAAAAAGGACTAGGTAAAAAAGATAGAAAAGAATGATGTTATGATAAGATTTTAGTACACCTTTAAAAAATTGCACCTAAAAAAGGAAGGCTTTGTTTTTTGGCACCAAATTTCCTAATTGTTTGGCATGTAGTTGATACCACCTATAGATGTAGTAACTATAAGCAATGTAAAAGCACATAAGAAGGGGAGCAAAACGTAATGACATTATGGCACGAGTTGCAAAAAATATATAAACTATTTAAGGCCTATTATTGAGGCTTTTGATTTAACATTGCATAATCGCATATTAAACATTACTTGAGATGCTTTTAGGGTATCATGACCTCCACATTACTTTATTGCATATAATAAAAATGTGGAATGAAAAATGTCAAATGGATAAAAATAAACCTTAGAGGTGTACCACTATGAAAAATGGGGTGATTTGCAACTAGCTTTAGAACTGGGTTTTTGAGTTGCAATGACCATTTATAACTTGTTTTTAACTCATTGCAACCCAACGTATTTTTACAGGTGTGAATGTTATTAAAAAAATTGCATGAATTACAATGAATGCAACTCATTGTATGTGAAACCATATACATATGCAACTCACAAAATTTAATGAAAATTATGAAGGAACAATTATTTTGTAACTTTAATGCAATTAATTTGCAACTACCATGGTAAGGTCATGTTGATATCATTTTTCATAGATCCATCAAAATCTAACATGTGGCATTATGGTGAATTTTTTTTTGAAATATTTATCTCCACCATCAATTATGATTATTCATTTATATGGTTTTAGATTGTGACACATGGCAGAGTCAAAAGCTACCACATGACATATTAATTGAATTATATATATAGGTAGGTCAATACATAAGCATAGGTAGGTAGAAAAATAGAACTAACTATTTATTTACTTAATTAAGCAAGTAACTAAGAAGGTGGAAAGGTAGGTGAATTAAAGAATAACCATGTAAATATTTTTATTTTTATTTTGTTTTTAGGGTTAAGTTTTTTTGAGTTCATTCCAAATTCATGTATTTTATTATGAACACGTAAGAAAAATCATTTTTATATATAGTTTGTGAGATGAGATTCAAGGACAAAAATTATGGGTTAATCTTTTAGTTGCACATCAGTTGTAAAGTGGGTTACAACTAAAAAAACAATTCCCACATTTTTGGTTTTTAATTTTTAGTTTTTAATATAAAATTAAATATTTATTTATTTGATAATTATATATGTGAATTAATTATCTAAAATAATCATATAATGTTTTTGAATCAATCAATCTAATTTAGATCATTAATGAATGATTACCAAATAATTAATGATTTGAATGTAGATAAAATTTCAATAATTAATCATATGGATTTGCAAGTTGGATTATTTGGATTCTCTGAAAATTAATTATTTTAATTTAGATAATTAACTTAAATAATTAATTCAATGCATTTATTGGGAATTGAATGAAATTTCCTTTTGATTCTCGTACTCCCAACTTGACATAAAGGTTGCCCAATAGCATTATTTGCACCACTAAGTTTCCATGGTAAGGGAATACTTGGACCTTTTTTTCTTGGAATTAAAAATGGTTGTTTAGTCAGTCGAAAAATGGGTATGTTGTTGCTTGCCTTGTATCTGTACTTGGAATGTTGGGTTATTAGATGTAATAGTTGGTGATGGGGTTTTTTGTCCACTTGGGGGTGGGGGGACAAAACTAACTAGTGTTTTATGGCTATAATATAAAGATTGGGAAACATTACCCAACTATACCTTTCTTGAAATCTTTTACACAATGTAGGATGGGATGAATATTAGGTCCAAGGGGAAATGCAATTCTCTTAGTGGCATTTTCACACATGTATTTTTTCATTGAAGTCAAGGTCATCATATGGTGAAGAGTTTTGTGGATAAAGTTACACTTGATAAACATTATTTTATGAATCCATGACATTTCGTGAATGTGGCAACATTACTACAAAATGTGGGCGCAGTTCATTAATCCCTATTCACTAGATCAGTGAATTCACTGCTTCTTCACTGGTCCCCATTCACTACAACTAGTGAAATCACTTGGCGTACAGGGACACCTTTTGTTGTAGTGTGGATTGAAACACGGTCTATTATGTATGAAATCATGTATGAGGTCAAAATATGATCTATTGAAACTTTTGGGCAATCCTATCTTTTATGGACATTTCCTAATAGTCCTCATTGTGACCTATAATGCATTTGTAATCATTAATTTTCTTTTAGTCTCCATACAAAGACCCCCCACTTATCCTTACAAATCCCTCCATTGTAAAAATGTTTAGCATGACCATTGACCATTACAACTATTAAGATGTGCTTCCACTTGGTGGTCAATGTTTCCATGTTCTTTCTTGAATCAACCATGATTGAGCTAGCTTCATGCTCTACTTTCTTTGCTTTGATCAATGCAAAAATATTTGAACTCTCCTAATTCAATTGTCTTGGTTTACTTAATTTGATTTCTACAAAATCTGAATCTATGATGACTTTTTGCTTGCCTTTGTTCATTTGAAGTGTTCCTAATGCTTTTGTGTTATCATCATTGAGGTTTATGATATTTGCAATTGAATAAAATTATTTTACATTATTCCTAATGCATTTTGAATATTGATGTGGTTTTTTCTTGTTTTTCAAGAATCATACAAAAAACAATGAAATGGAGTTTGATTCAATATTTGTTGAAGAGGCATTTACAACACTATTTGTTGGTGTTGTTGACATTTGATGATGTTGGTTGAAGCTACTGTCCTCATCATCAAAGGGCAACAATTCAATTGTTGGTAATGTTATTCGATGGAGACTCCTAAAGCCACTTTGTTCACTGTTGTCAGAGGGCTACATCTTGACTACGATCTTGGTACTATTTGCAAAAAATTAGGATGGAACTTTGTAATTAAATGCAAAGTATAGACTTGGAATTTGTAGTACAGACAAAATTCTCTTGGAACTACTTTGGGTGTTGAAGCTTCATCAAAGAAATGCAAACTTGCATTATTACAATAGAAAGACAACTTTTCTTGGAAGTTACAAAAGAGACAAAATTTTGAACTACGTTGGACAATGAAACTTGATAGAAAATATGTAAGAAAAGAGGTCCAAGTATGAAAGAAAGGCAGCATGAACAAAGAGAGAAAGAGGGGTGAGGGAAGAGAGAGGAGGGAATGCTAACATTGAGTTAAACCCTCCTTTTTCAGGCCCTATGTAACACCGTGCATAAGTTCTAAAATCTACAAATTTTGAAAATTAGTTGTAACTAAACATCGGGTGTTAACACTAAGTTAACACCAATGCACCTGCCACATAGGATTTATTGTTAGCTACCACTGAAGGTGTGGTGGACTCATGTGATTTTTTTTCATCCTAAACACTGGCCTACCACTGCCACGACCACCAGGTCTGGCATGGCCATAAGATGCCATCCATATACACTTCAGGCAATTTCTCTTCTGTACAACACCAGGCCAAACCCTAACCCTAAACCTGGGCCATCACAGTTTTCAGCACTTAGCAAGACGAGAGAGTGTGTGTGGTTTTGTGGTCCGTGAGCAGTGTGCAGCCATGTCCTTCCATGATGCTCATTCTTCTCTGCAGGATGGCGTCCACAAGCTGCTTTCATGTCCATCTCCTTGCGCCATGCAGGTGCTCTGCATTCTTTCTTTTTCCCCAACTCGGCTTTGTTCCTTTTTTTTCTTGGTTTCTTGGTTTTGGGTTTGGAAATTCAGTTTGCAAAGCAATGCATGCATGAATTATGGTGGTTTCGGTTGCTGGAATCAGAAATCCAAAGGAAAAGGTAAGCACCTGTTGTTGTGGGTGGGTGGTGCAGAGATACTATGAGCAGCTTTCTACATCAGGATTGGGACCAGGCCTGCAAGTCCGGTACATCGGAGGAGAGATGGGCAAAGGTGAGTAATTTTTTTCTCTCTTTGTTGTGGTTGGTGCGTGTTGTCGTTCTTTGTAATTTGTTTGAAATGTATTGTATGCGTTGAGGATTTTGTGCTCATGGCACAGTATATAGGGTTTTGGCATCCGTATTTGTTAGGGTTTAGGGTTTTAGGGCAGGAGTACCGTCGGAGGCCCTTTTGTGAATGGTGCAAGAAAAATGGTGCAACAGGTGTATTTGCAGTGAAAGACTTTAATGCAGAAGAAGTTGTTTTGCAAGAGCCCATGCTTGTAGGTGCACAGCACTCCAGCAACAAGGTCAGTGTACATGGACAAACATTTTTGCATCACGATTTCACATATTCCCTTCAAAGTTCTCGAAATCCACTTCTTAGAAATTTTTTATTCCCTCTGAACATCTAATGTGTGGAAGAAGGGACTGGGAAAGGTATTATTGGGTAAATGGGGTCTTGAATTTTAGCAGTGGTGACATGAGATTGGGAGTGCTGCATTTGACAAACACTTTTTGGAATCAGGCAGATGCCATGGTATGCAGTTATTGCTTTCGCTATGTGGGTTCTCTAGAGCTCCAGCTAGCCCGACGCCTTTTGCATGAAGAAGGAGATTCTGTGGGAGGTATGACACCTACCCAAACTGCTTCAAAGACTTTGTGAAATTGGGGTGCAGTCATTGCCAATGGTGAAGGAGTGAAATATAATTTGTCAACTTGCTGCAAAGACCAGTAATAATCAATGGATTTGAATATCTTTGCAGATGAGGAAGGGAGTGAGGAAGACATGGACAGGGATGAAGATGTAGGGCACTACATGGACGAAGAGGAAGAGAGGGATATGACTTCCCACATGGATGAAGACAATGAAAACTGTGGATGTGAGAGGAGTACAAAACCAAAGAAGGCACTGCCTCCAGAAGCATTGGCTGCACTTGCTAGTGGTGGTCTTCAACTCCCCCATGTTGAGCATTTTGTGCTGCCACCAGTTGTGAAGTGTAAGGGAGGCTGCTCAGAGGACATTTACTGCAGGTTGGCATCTTTTCTTCACTGGATTTGTTAGATTTGGCCTTCTAGATGGAAGAAGCTCTGAGCTATAACCTGATGCTCATTTTGCTCATTATAGTTTTTTGCGTTGCTCTTGATCGTGCTCATCATGAAAGATAGGTTATCTGACATGAAGAATTTGCATTGTTTGGTGCCTAAAATTGGTGCACTTTAGGTGGACAGATTATTGATGGCAACTGGTTGGCTGCTAGTGATGCTTGTGCAGAGGCAGCATGGCAAGCATATCACAGTTTGCTTTGTTCTGGCCCATTGTCACTTTGCAAGAACATTGATGCTCTTTCCAGTTTCAAGCAGTTTGCAGATGGTAGGTTTTTGCTTGACCACTGAATGCAATTTCCATGCAGATGTGTTTCTTGTCTCTTGACATGTGGTCATTGTAGCTGGTAACTACCCTATGTGTTGCTGTTGAAGGCAATTGCTGCTGTTTTTCAAACTGCTCCTCAGTTTTTCTCTGTCCTTTACACTTGGGTCTCCTCATTTTCCTGTTTGCTCATATGTTGTCAGATCTGAAATTTCTATAAGAATAATACTGACTCATCTCTCAGTTACCTTCAGGTTGACCTATATTGCAAGTTGAGAATACTTATGACAATTCTTGTCTCTTGAAGTTAAAAATTGCCATGTTTGTATTGTTTGTATGTATGTTCCTTTCATCATGTTGTAGCGTCTGTTGCTTCTCACCTTCTTGGCAATTTAAGTTGTAAGCATAGTTGGGATGGGTGGCAGAGACCAATGACATTTTTCACATTGCTGCTCAGGTATTTCTCACCTTATCTGGAAGTGTGTTGAACTCTATGAACACCTTAGCATGCTGTGCTGTTGCATTATAGTTTAGCAATGATGTAAATCCACCAGTACTGAGGTATTGTTCATCTGTGCATGATCACTGTTCAAATCAGGTTGTGGCTGCAACGATTCTGAGAGCTTGGAAGCTTGAAAATGAAAAATCTGGTACAGTAGCCATCAGTTCATCAAGGGGTATATCTGAAGCAACAATGTTGAAAGCATGGGAGCCCTTTGCCATGGGCTATAAGCAATTGTAAGTTTGATATCTGTGCTACCTTTAGTCATGATCTGCTGTGAGTCTCAGTTGTTCTGAGTGTTCTTAGTGTGCAAGAATGATGTTTTCAAGTTGTTTCCCAGATGGTGGCAAACAGTGGCCTTGCCTGCTGATGTTGAACCCTCTAATGAACAAGAATTTCGAAACCAGATGAAAGAAATTGCAGCCCATGTGAGCCCTCTCGACATGCTTCTCATCTTCTCTTCTCTATTTCTTTTCCTTCAATTTTGGTCTAATGGTCGGAGTAAACTTCTTTTGGGAAATATTCTGACTTGTCTATGAAATTGTACATTAGAATGTAGAGCTGGCAAATGACAAAGGCTGGGAATACTGTCCTCTCAGTTCACATCGTAATTAATGGAGAGGATTAAGATCTGCAGTTGACAGTCTTGTGTTGTGTGTTCTGCAGTCTTTGTCTCTACTGAAACAAGCCATTTACAAAGAAACTTTCTCCCCTCGTATCCTTTTGTGGCCTTCTAGGTGATCTCCTATGCAGTGGAGATTCTTCTGCTACTGTCAAAGTTCAGAACACTGATGCAAGATTTTGAGGATATGGGTGTGGTGAACATGGGGTCTTCCTTGACATTTATGTCAAACAGTGTTCACCCTCGATGTTTATGGACATATTATTGGAATGTTTGAGTTGAATAATTTGTAAGATACCTGCATCTTTTTCTCTTACTCTATGTTGTGTGCTGTGGTTCTATCTTTTCTCTTCTCTTTTTTTTCTTCCTTTCAAGTTGACAATTTGCAGTAGTTGATATGCTTCTTTCCAATAGCCACAGCCCATGTTAATAGCATTGACCGAAACCAAGAACATAGTGATCAGACATGTGACCATCTTGCTTATGTATTGTCAGTTCATATCCCTTCAAGTGCATTCATAACAGTAAACCCAGTGTCAAGGAAGACCTAATTGAACCAGTCATCTAAAGTGTGGGAACATGAGGGGCTTCTGAGTCTTTGGGAGGATTTGGGCAACCACATTACCTTGCTCTGAATATTTCCCAATCAGAGATTTTCGGCTCAGAATGTGCATCTGAGAGGCCGTGACACTAGGGTGAAGTATCCTTTTGTTATCCTTTTTTTGTGCCAAGTGGAATGAAAGCCATACTCTTGTCTTGAATCTTGGGTCAAGTTTGACAGCTGTGTGGTACACAAGTCCAAGATGTACAGGAACAGAAGACAGTCTTTCACATTAAATAATTGGTTTCTTCTCTGTAGGGAAATTGTTGTGGCATCACCAGTTGAAGACTATTTTCTCTACATCGATGATCTTCCCCCAGAAGCTAAGGTGTTCATTTGACAAAACATCCAGGGAGTCCACTTCTCATCATTTATGTTGCTGTTGCTATGATTTAATGGAGGCATAAAGTTGCAAATGGGGCATGTGCATTGGCACAAGATACTAACAGCATGACAATCTTGATGTAATTTTGCAGGCACAAGCAGGGTTGGTGACAAAGGTATATTTGGATGCATTGGGTGATGACTATGCTGCATATTGTCAAGGTACACATTCTGATCTGAACAGATTAGAATTCGTTGTACCCTGGGAAATGGGCACATTGGTATTCATTTACAATAATGAGATGTCATCACAAGGGTTTCCTGTGGATATTCACAAGGTTCCTTCATTTTCTATTCTTTGCTTTCTTTTGGGGCCTTGGGGTTCCACATAGGAGTTTATGATTTCTAGATGACTCTTCAGTCCTCTTGAACTTGAATTATGCAGTCTGTTTATGATGAATGATGCAGGCTCTGCATTTTTTGCCCTGCAAAGCTGCATTAACCACTCCTGCACACCAAACACAAAGGCCTTTAAAAGAGATCAGGTATTGGATATGATGGTACAATGAACAAATTGCCACAACTTTCTTTGTTTTCAGTTCATCTCTGTTCATTGCATAAATTAATAATACCAGGTATCAAGACATATAGTTCCAGCTGTTTTGGGTCCTGCTTTGTTGAAGTAGTCAGAGATAGTCTTCTTTCTACACTTTCAGAGTAACTGTACACAAGCACAAGTCTGATCAATAAATTCGAAGTACTGAATGTGTAGCACTGTTGTCATAGTGTGAGATGTCTTACAGAGTCCCATGTTCTGACCCTGAAGTCAGGAACTTTTTGCATGCCTTCAATTTCCCTGAATTTGACCTCTTCTTGTTTTGGGTGGCAGGACAATGATGGACAGGCAGTCTTATTGGCAACAAGGCATATTAGGAGAGGAGAAGAGGTAACTTGAGGGTTATCAATGTGGTGCATTTGTCATCTTTGAAATGCTCTTGTGCTGCCAGAATTCTGACTTTTGTTTGTGCTCAGCATCTGGACTAGCCTCTGAACTGGTAGCGGCTCATTGTGGACTCGATCCTGTGGATTCTGGTGTGGAATAGGAAATGGAACACTGTTGTTTCTTCTTTCAATCAGTGATTTCTAGAACCCAAATCTCTTCTTTTGCAGTTGTCACATCTATTGAACAGAATCATGTGTTTGGTGTTGCATTTTCAGATAACAATATCATACATTGATGAAGACAGCTCATTGGAGGAAAGGAAGGCAGCCCTTGCAGACTATGGATTCACCTGCCGTTGTTTACGCTGTTTGCAAGAGAGTTAAAACAGAAGTTACTCTTTCTGTTTCAACTTCTCTCTGTTGGTGTCACATTTTCCAATAACAAGACCACATATTAATGAAGACAGGTTATTGGAGGAAAGACAGACAGTTACTGCAGACTATGGATTTACCTGCTGTTATTCACACTGTTTGCAGGAGAGTGAAATAGAACTTTCTGTTTCAAGATCTGGTTCATCAAGTTGCAGTGACTACTTGTGGACGATATTCATGTTTTATAGTTGTGGAATGCTTGAGAATCTAAACCAGCTGCAATTCAGTATAAGAGGTTGTGTTGCAGGGCAAGGTATCTGTTCTCAAGTGCTTTTGTCAGTTTTTCACCATCAAGACTGGTCCTAAAAAGGTTTCTTTAGTTCCCTGAAGAATAAGGAACCTACTCACTGGAATTTACAGGTCTCTGGTGTACAAGGGTTTTTAGCTTGAAGAAGAAATTTGATTACGAAGTGGCTAGAAAAGATTGAGCTCGGTAGTTGCTACTTGTGATTAAAGACCCATCTGCCGATTGAATTTCTGGGACCTCTCATGCCTTCAGAAAAATTGCTACAGCTCTTGGAACATACCACCACAGGAGGTAAAGCTTGTGACATGATGTCTCTTTCTTTGATGTATAGAGGATTAGAGAGCTTTGGTACATTTTATTGGCTCCACCTGGAATGGAGAGACTCTGGAACAATTCAGTTGTCATTTTTAGGAATGTTCACCAGGTTTTACTGTGAACTACGAGTTCACCTTTTGTGAACTTCACACGGAATATTTCCTAATTTTTAACTGTTGGTGATTTGAACTTGCCATAATGGGGCAGCAGAGCCATAATGACTCCCTTATGTTCTTAGGGTCACATACATAGCCAATCATAGTGATGGTAGCCAACTAGCATTCTCAATGCTGAAATGTACAACATTCAGGGTTAAATTTTCACCACCAACTTGGCCCTCAGATTCAACATGAAGAGAGGTGAATGTTATATCCATTGTTACACATTGTTTTTGAATGTACCAAACCATCCATGCATTTGATCTTATTCAACTAGATCCAAGTCCAAAGATATTTGTGTTACATAAAAGTTGTTCGCAAAGATTACTAAAACTCAGGAGCAGAACCTCGGGTTTCCATTAAACTAAAGATAGCAGCCAAAATGCAGGATGGGATTGTGTCACATTCTTTGTAGTCAAATGGAAACAAAATTTCCTCAACCCAAGATGATTTGAGTTTCCCCCCGACTCTAGGGAAAATTTTGCCTTTCTTTACATGTCCATGTAAGGACTTACTTATGTTATGGGCTATTGAAGAGAGGACTGAGGCCATTACATAAAGTCTATATAAGGGGTTAGCTAGGGATTTTATAAGGGATATCTAGGAGTTACTTTAGGGGCTTACCTAGGGCATATTTAGAGGAGACGTTTAAAGAGTGTACCTAGGTTATGGGATACTTAAGAATCAGTAAGTAGACTACCTAAGGCTTACCCAGGGAATTCAAGGAGACACCTAAAGACTTACTCAAGTTATGGAATTTTTAAGGGTTACTTAAAAAGCTATATAAAACCTTCTTGGGGGCTACCAAGGATTTTCAAAAGCTTACATCAACAGTTACATAAGGACTATCTAAAAAACTACTTACTTAGAGAGACACCTAGGGACCTACCCAAGTTATGGGATA
>Ga0116228_10005432_pt1 | contig 11363 bp, 7 predicted proteins | sample S1TSphfallax_2_FD_89694 | JGI IMG/M metagenome (GOLD analysis project Ga0116228, IMG submission 89694) | Host-associated microbial communities from peat moss isolated from Minnesota, USA - S1T2_Fc - Sphagnum fallax MG | ecosystem: Host-associated > Plants > Peat moss > Unclassified | place: USA...
CCCCCCACCCTCAAAAAAAAACTCCCCACCCCCCCTTTTTGAAAAAAAAACCCCCAAAAAAAAGCCCCCCGTTCCGAAGATTTTTTGTAACCCCCAAAAAAAAAAAAAAAAAAAAAAAACACAGAGAGCCTTTGCAGCACCCCCAAAGGAAAACAAGACAAAAGAAATTCTCCTTAAAAATTTTCTCAACTGGTCTTTCTCTGCAAGTAAACAACACCAACAACAACAGTATCCAAAACAAAGAAACAACAATGATCAACAGAAACAACAAATCTGTTACCACCGAAAAGATCGCAAAACAGAGCAGACGACGTTTACGACAGCAGCAGCAGCAACAGAAGCAGCGTTGTAAAATCTGCATCGGAACTGCATTAGGGTTGACTTGTGGGGAACACGGCTACGTGTCCCAGAAAGCTTTTGAGAACGAGTTCCCATAACGTACTTGACGCCCATGCATGGCTTGGAACTGGTTCCCATAATGCCTGCATTCAGTTCGCGATTGGATGTCAGGGGAGCGAACTGAGAACGCAGCTTTCATCCCTGTACATACACTGTCCTCCAGTTACTACAGTATTAGGTTTTCCAGTTTTTACTATCAATCGTTATCACATCCATGAGGGGGCTTGCAGGAGTTGGTAATCTTCACAATAAGAAGATGAAAGTGTCGTAATGTCACGCTTTTCATCGCTTTTGTTGCCTGGCCTAAGGTTACTTTTACCGCGCTATGGTAGTGGCCTGAACGGGCCAGAGTGAACTAGCAGCACCCATCAGTGCACCGTGCAAGTTGGATGAATGGATGATGTATGGATAGGAAACACTTTTTCATTGTATTCATGTCTAGTATCTATCCATGGTGGTAAGTTATGTACTAACCATCCACATTCATCTATCCACCTACAGCACCCCAAACTCCATGGGTAGGTATAGTTACTAGTGTTGGTTGGTTATAATATTTTAGATTGGTCCAAAGGATATGAATAGGGTATATTCTTTTTTTTAAGTTAGTAGAAGGATATGCATCTGGATATTGCAAAAATTTCTTTGTAAAAAAAATCATACATTTATCATAAATTTTCATTCATTGTTGATTATGTATTTTTTTAGTTTTCAAATTCATGGTAATGTCCATATATGCATATAGATTATTTATAGCAAATTTCATATGTTAGTTGTGCAAAGACAAAGATATTCAAACATTTGAAATCAAGTAGCTTTGGAAGGGGGAATGGGGATTGAACCCTAGGCTTTTTTTTTTTTAAAGAACTCTACCCACTACAACCACAAGTTACTTGAAAAAACCTACCACTAACATAAACACAAAACCACTCCAACCCCACATACATTGAACCCAAGAAAAAATCAATAGTTCCCATGAACTTGATCAATAAGTTTTATCCTTGTTGAACTCCATAAATTGGTCCATAAGTAACCAAATTTGTAACATTAAACTTGGTTTTGAAAAAAATTAGGGTCAAGGGTAGATGGAAAAGGAAATAAAAACTAAGGTTTATGGTTTAGATGAATCACCTAATCGCCCTCAAGTTCTTCAAATATTCAAGTTTTTCAATCAATTAGTAATTTTCCTTTATTATAACAACTTCAAGCCTCATACAATCCTTTAGGTCTATGTTTGGTGTAAAATTCAAGCACAAGTCCTTGAGCTAGTATTTTAATTACCACTATGATAATCCAAATTTTTCATTTATAAATGGTAGTGCTTCAAAGTTGTGACAACACTAGCCAAGGTAAATACTTTATTCATCTCAATTTGAAATCTAAGAATCCCAAGAATTTGTTTGGCAAGGATGCCTACTTTCGTAAATTGACCCTCATCGATTGGTCACCAAACAATGGATTTGCACACATAAACAAAGTGATAGATAACTTTTGAAACAAAGACAATCCACCAATAAACAATGCTTGTGAAGATTCTTTCATGGATGCCCCAATATCGAACATGTTAGTTTTTCATTTTCAACTTCAAAAGCAATCCATCAATTGGAGCAATTGCATAGGCTTGGACGTTAGAGTTTAATTGTTCAAAAATTGTTATCAAAAGGGGTATATCATATTTAATTGCAAGGTTGCATTTCTGCACACCACATAGTTTTCAACAACTTGCAAGGATTTGAAATTGGGATCCAACATTAAGGCCAACATATTGTGAACTTGATGGGAATCAAATGATTTCAAAAATTGCAAAAATGATTTTATTACTTTCACAACCTCCTACTGCAGTTTTTTTCAAAAATTGAAATTTAACATTAAATTGATAAAATGTTTCAACCCCATTAGCAAGGGAATTCGGTTCAGATTCCAATGCCATAATCAAGTCAATTATATTACTCAAGGCATTAAACAATGACCAATGACTTTTGAATTGATTCATCATGCATGCATTCACCACAGGATTCAAACAAGTAATGATAACTTCAACAATGGCCCACACTTGGGCTTTCAAAACTCACTAATGTAAACTTAATGTTTGTGCCTCCCATAACACAACACAATAACTTGCTTAAATTCCAATGTTTTTTTAAACATTATAATTTTGTTAGCAAACCTTGTTTTGATGAGAGTTTTCAACTCCCAATGTCATTTCCCACTTTCAATGCAAGCCTTTCCCCACTCCTGCTAATTTTTCCTTAATTTTTTTTGTCCATGTAAATGTTTTTGCCAAATTAATTTGAGCTTCTTTCACACTCACTTTAAACACATATAAACATTATCATCATTTGTCACATATTAACACACTTTAAACATCACATGCCTAAACAAGTACCTTCATAAATTCACAACAACTTCAAAGGTTGGCAATCAATAATAGATTGTAATGTTGTAGTTATAGATCCGAAGTTGTCACCTCCATCTTTCACAAAAGTAATCAAACTAAAGGTTTATCCAAAAAAATCCAACAATGCTTAGAGTTGCAAAACCATGGTGCTACCAATTGTTTCATGCACTTCAAATAATCTCATAGAAACATGCATGGGTTCAAACCTTTGTCCAAATAATTAATGACCAATGCAAAGTGTCTATGCCACCTTTGGACATCTAGATTTCAAAGCTAACAAAAACTATGGTTGTAATTTCAAGGTTAGGTAGCACATGCAAGTCCATGGTCTTTTGGACCATTTTAGGTAGCATAGAATTTAATGAAATGGAAAAACAAAACAAGGACATTGGTGCTTGAAACTAACTTACATGACCAAATGTTTTCACATGTGGAAAAAGGCTTACACCCTTTGCAAATATAAAACACAATGTCTTCAAGAAATCTTTTACTGTGGTATGCTTAACCATATATTTAATGGTTAATATCAACTTTCTTTTTGCAACCAAGCAAAAATGTACAAAATCAACATGAATTTTCAAAGGAATAACATTTTTTTATTATTATATTTGATGAACCCCTTGTAAAAAAACAAAAAAAATAGTTTAAAATGTTACCAACTATTTGCTAAGACCTACAAATGATATATCTCAACATTTGTGGGTTCACAAAATCAACAAAGTTGTCATTGACAACAAAAAACCCCCCAACCAATTGAATTTAGGTATTATGTGTTTTCCATTTCTAGGCTTGAATTTTTATAGTTACAAAATGTAGATCATCATTTTCTAATGAGTCATTGTCACATTACACGGGGATACATCCAACATTTGAAATATTGACAATCGGATTTGTGCATTTGCATCACAAGCAAATTTGTCATCAATAACATCAACATTTTCAACAACAATAATGTCATCTTCAACCATAATAAAATCATACACATGATCAAAATTTAATTCCACAAAAGAAACAAAACATTGATAGCAATGTTATGAAATGAAATTGGAAAGAAAAAATGTGCAAACATCCAAATAATTGAAATTGAAAGAAAGAAAGAAAGAAAGAAAGAAAGAAAAAACTAATGGGAAAAAACCCAATTTTGTGTAGAATACATGATGAGGGTATCATGCTGAAAATGTGATGGCCCTCATTGATTGTAATCCACAATGTTCAAGTTTAGGGACAAAAGGTTTCTAGGACAAAAAAACTTGGACAAAATTGGTTGCTCAAAATGTAGCAATGATTCATAGAGGTTGGTGCTTGCAAACATGTGTGATCAATGAATAAACCAGCAATTGGAAAACAAGGTGATAGAAAAGAAAAATAAGGTGTAAAAACCTAATTACTATTATGTGTGAACAATGAACAAGTCAATAGCCAAAAACTAGGCTATAGAAAAAAAAAATGCAAGAACTTGGTGGTTGTTATTGGTGAATACTAAATAAATCAATAGCCAAAACACAAGATGATTAAAAAAGCAAAGTGCAAGAATCTAATGGCATAAAGGCTTTATAATGTACATGTTTTTGTTAAAGGACAACAAATTAGGAAGATTATATGTTTACCAACAATATCATCCAAAGGAAAATGTACAACCATTAATGAAACTGTGATGCAATGGTAACATCATCAAATTATCATCTCTTGGCCAAATCATTTAAAAATTTAGTTTCAAGCATTAAATATTTTTAAACAATTAAATATTTTTGGAAAAAACATGGAGAACAATTTTTGTAAACATGAATATTCCAAAATTGTGTTTGATCCATAATCTATTTTTTAACATGATATTTTTGCAAATACAAAATCTGTCTTATAACAACTACAAAAATCAGATCAAAACTCAACCAAAATTCCATTACAACACATAAATCTATGTTATTATGACTTTGTAGGAAATCTAAAATAGATTTAAATATTTCAACCACATATTGAGGTTATTTTTCATAATGAATTAACATTTCTTCCTTACTCACTTATGTAGTTGCCTATTCTATAGCTAATATTTGATGTTTTATAAATTGTTGTTCTTCTACTATAATTCTTTTCATGCTGGATTTGGTTTTGTGGTTCCATTTGCTCTTTAGTATCTACAACAATTTATGTGTGGCCATTATCTCCCTCATCCTATGACGTTGTCACTATTATAATTGTTGTAACAAACTTTGTTGATGGAGAGACTATATTTTTTTTAGTGGGTGAAGGCATGGTAAAGTATACACAACAAGTGATGTAAGCAAAAAAATACATGGGTCTTTGAATAAATGGATTAACAAGTATATGATTTTATGGGGATAATAATATTATTTTTCGGTACATTATTTTTTAACTCTTGTTTGCATTTCAAAACCTAAATTGTTATAATCATGTTTTTTTAAAGTACTTGCAAGTACTTGAATTAGACTTAAAATTTGTGGCAATTATAAAATAAAGTTCAAATACTTGAAAGTAGGTGAAATGTTTTTGCAAGTATTTGGTTTTTTTTAAAGCACCTCAATATTGATGTCGTGAACATTCTAATATAATTTTTTTGGTTAATGAAATTAGTTTTCATAATTAAAATCATCCCTAACCTTCTGAAAAGTACTTAATTATTTGGGATATTTTTGGGGTACTTTTTCAAGTCCAAATGGTATGACACAATTGTTTTTGAAAAGCTAGAGGGAAGCTACAGATGTTCATGAAGAAAAATACAAGTTTATTTTGTTTTGAATGTTAGAAAAAGATTTAAAGTTTTAGAAACTTTTTTTTTCTTGTTTTCAAGTAGAAAACAATGTAACAAGTATGTACAAAACCCTAACATACTTAGTTAACTCTAAATGAGTAGATATTTATTGCGTCTTTTGCATTATTGTGAGTTTTTATGTGGTTTGGCCATTCGTGTATGTCATTATTTGCTCTTCTATGACCTCCTCTATAATATCTCCTCCCTTCATCTATGCAAGTGCATTTGATTGAACCTTTAGTAGTTCCACTTGGACCTACATCATATTGGTTGTAATATGATGTTTCAAAATTATCCTTTGGAATCATAGAAGGTGAGTCATATTGAAAATTAGGATAGGCTTCTCGGTATGCTTGTAGTTTCTTTCTATAATTAACTTCATTTGCCTTATACTCATTAAACAAATTTTGTATGTCCTTTTGCAGAAGATTTTGAACTAAATTCCACCACTCATCAACCTTAAATGCTTATAATTGTAGTGATTTCTATTTGGTCCTTAGAATAATGTTTTGCATCAAAATATTATCATACTCTTTTAGCATGTGTTTAAACAAATAAAGTTCCATGGTTGTTAATTGTTGGACAATTGCATGTATCATTTTAACATCATGTTGCAACTTCTATATGGACTTGTTACATGTAGCCTAATTCTTGTCCGGTTTTTAGGATAACTTCATCCTTTTAATGCAGCACAACCTAAAACTCCTCAAGTTTCAAAATCTTTTTTTCATATGCATGCACCTCACCTTGCAAACTATCCTTGTCCCATTACAAAAGCTACAAATTGGACCTCAAAGTCATATGCCTATTTTTTCAAGGCCCAATATTTTGCATCCTTTTTTTCCAGGTTTAGCTTCAAAAATTATCTTTTTTCCTTTATGGTTTCATAAGATTTCAATTGTTATTCCAAAGTTCTTTTCCTTTGTTCAACATAAGCACCTCCATCTGAAGTTTGTTCAATATTCTGTCTTTCACTTAAAGTGCATTTTTGCTTTGTATTTCAATTGCATTAATTTGACATTATAAATTTGTCACCTCCTATATTGCAACTACAATTTTGACCTTCAATTTTAGCTTTTTTGCTTCATTCCTTATGTCGTTGACTGAATTAATATTGTAATAAGTGATTCGGTCCACATTAGTTGGATTGACATGCCAAATTCTGTGCATGACTGGAATTTCGTGACCATAATAAGATGTTTCTAGGTGTGTATTTAGATGGCTACGAAGTAAATTCACAACTTGTTCTACATTTTGAATTTGAAGCCTTTCCACATTAACTAAACCTACTTAATGAACCTTTTTAAGATTGCACTAGCCTTGTCATGGGGACCTTTGCCATGTTTTGATCCAAAGAAACTCCTAACTAAACAACATACACTAATTAAATGAGGGTAACCATTCACAAAGTAAAAAGGTATCTTATTCTTGGGCCTAAACCCACCTTTCATTATAGTAATGCCAAGATAAGTGGCATGATCACCCACACAACTTGTAGGAGAGCCATCAGTAGGTCCACATATTGATTTGTGCAATCACACTAATAATTTGGATGTAGTCCAAACTTCTACTTCATGTGTTGGACCCTACTTTTAACTCCTTCATCTCTACATGATATATGTAGCAACATACATTGTGATCTTTCATTTTCTTCACCCAATAAGGCCGTAATGAATCAAACATTCGCTTACCAATGATAATTAATGGATGCATCCTTTGGAAATGCAAGAAAAACTCCATCTTCAACCACCATTTACATCTTGTTAAAACCATATCTAAAATGTAAAGTAATAATTTTTAAAAATTGACGGCAGTATGTAGTTTGCCATTGGTTTTCAAAACTTTGTTAAGTCCATGTAGATTGTTAATCAAGTATTGGCTATGCTACCACTAATGATATAATAACTACTCATTGTAATTTTCAAAATTCCTGAAACTTTCACACATACCAAGACAACCCAATGTTAGACCTTGATGCACCCATAAGTGATCACTATAAATTACTTCCATAACCCATGGCAACCATTTAGATCTTCATTGGTCCATGAATGTTCACAAACACTCACATCAATGGCATATAAGTTATCATCAATCCATTAGTGTCACTAATACACACATTGAGTATTTACATGTCCTCATCAATATAATTGAAATGCCCATTCTTATGCACATAAAAGTTTTCAAATTTTTCATCAGTCCATTGGTGTCACATTAGAGTTCATAAGACATATGTACAAGTCACGACCAATCCACAAATGTTCCTTAACATTCATAAAAATCTTGGAAAATCTTCATAAGTCCACATGGGTTCACTACCAAGTACATAAAACACCATTGGATGCACTAAAGTTTGTGAGTGGTCACTAATAGTCACATACCACATGTAACAATCCTCGAAAATCCACAAGACTTCAACAACATTCAACCAACATATTTGTAGTTGTCATTTATTTCCAATATGTTTCATTAATATTCATTACAACACATTCAAATCTAGTAGAAGTCTAGACATGTTCATAATAAATCACATTAGCTAATTGGCAAATCCTAACAACAACCCAAATGTTGCAACATACTTACCACAACACCTTTATAAGTCCCAACCAATCCATAGTTTGGTCATGAACACTCACATAAATAGGAAAAGTGATGATAAGTCCATATAGGTGTTGACTATGGAGCACAACAAACACCGCAAGATGCTAATCAAGCTATGAGTGTTCACCAACATTCATAATCTACATGTAAAGGTCCTCACAAACCACAAGAATTCACCAATATTCACATCACCATTATAAGTTAACCATATTGGTAAGACGTATGGAAATTTGCACATGTTTTAAGACCATAGTCCCTCAAGCACTGCATCAATTTGAATGTATTAGAAATATGGTAACTTTTTATGTAACTATGGAACTCTAAACCCATTCATCACAATATTTTCTAAAAAAGACCATAGATTGCCATGGCCGCATTTCTAATTCATTATTTGAACACTGTAACTTATTGTGATATGTGGCTAATTAAACCCACATAATAGGTGACAAAATAATAAGAACCCCAATAAGAATTTTTGATAACTAGGTAGCGAACTTGTATATAGATATTTAGTCTTCCAATCAACTATTTTTAGGGATCCATAGTCTACCTATTAAGACAAATACATAAATAATGTTATCTTAAGTGAATTAAACTTCAACAAGTTTAAAATTGTTGTGATACAGGTCTATAGTAACCAATTGCAGGCTCTACATTTGACAAGGTTTAACAACAACCTAGGGTATTGAGGTATTTAGTCTTTTAATGAATTCATCAAAGTGAAATGTACATTTGATCATTCAAAATTTGCATCAGAGTTTAAAAACCCACATAGGCCCCCATGCCAAATTTGCAATGAATTAAATTTCATATGTGTTCTAATTGTGATATAACCAACACGATAAACTACAAATGAAAAATGTGGGAGTAATGACCCAAACCCTAATGAATGGGACTTCATACTGGGCAAATTTGATAAATGGCAGATGCAAGCAAGATTTAGATAATGAAAACCCACCAACCCATGACAAATACGAAACTTTATAGCTTAATCAAATCTTGAAAGGAGATTGTATGTTGGTTTAACACAAAATTTGGAAAACTTTGGACAAAATCTATGTCGCAACCTTAGCCTTGGGCTCATGACCAAGTAAAAGGTTTGCAAAGGTGCGGGCCAAGAGTGAAGTTCAAGAGTCACATTTCATGCTCCCAGGAGCATGGGAGAATGTGAGGGAATGAACCTCCACATTCCCAAGTGGCTCCCACTTTGGGAGTTGGAGTCCCGATGGAATTTTGAAACTCCCACTTGGGGGTCCTGGGACAAAATGACATTTGGGTGCTAGCCCTATGGCCAGACACAAAGAATACTATAAGGGGGAAGGTGGTGGCTTCCCCCAAGTCTAGGTTGTGGTGAGTTTTGTGAATTTATGGTTACTCGTGGCTTGTCCGTGCACCAAAGGTGTTCTAACTATGCACTAATCAACTTGTTGTTTGGTTTGTGCAAGCCCGTGTAAGTAATTGACTTGCTTGTCAATCTTCTTAGTCCCCATCCTGGAGCTCTAGCACGCCCCTTTACACTTGAAGTGCTGCGAGTTAAGGAACACACTTCAACTATTTCTCCTTCTATTGTTGTCACCTTTGGATTCACAGTTGAATCCATCAAGGAGCTTGGGTGTGCATCATTGAAGGTATATTGAACCATGTCATTTCACATAATATGAACCATGTTTGGATACCATGTGATTAATTTGTAAATTTTCATTTCAAAAAATGAGTTTTTTGAGCATAGATGCAATACATGTGTGTTAAATTGAAATTTTGACAAGAAATCACATCCACATAAAAGATGACAAGCATAACTAAATGGACCATTTAGAAAATTTCTCATTTGATGTTTTTCAATGAGAAAACCCTTAAACCCCTTGTTGTTTGTCATTAGAATTCAATTGCTAGTCATTGTGTAGTGATTGAAAATTTGGTAATTGAAATTATTTATTGGTGACTAAAATTGTGATGATGAAAAAATCTATGGTGATTGAAAAATGTGAGACCGAAAAAGGTGACAACCAAGACTTTAGTGATGGACGATCAAAACTTTGGCAACAAATGTTTTTTTGAGGATTAAAATTGGTGATGCTTGAAAAAGGTGGTTAATTGTGGCCATAAGGTGTATGGTGACTGAAATGGGTTTAGTTTTTTTCACTTTTATCTTTGCCCCAAGCAACCCGATATGAGCTTTGATTTAGGTTGATTTAAGTTGACTTTATTTTGACATGACATAGGGTTGTGTTTGTCTCCAAATGGACAAGTCATGTCGTGGTAGACACTCAATCATGTAATAACATTAATAACGATAACGATGTCCCAAAAAAAACCCTTTTGGCATATATTGTCAAGATTGCCCACAAATGCATTTCTCAATGCCAAATTAGTCAAACTTGTTGTTAGAGCCAAATTGTAATAGTTTGAAGGGGTGGAGTGAATAAGGAATTGTGTCTATTGTGTTCACTATTTTTCATTGTACAAAAATACTTTTTTTTGGGAAACGTAATAGTCAAAAAATAAAAATTGTACATCAATAACATAAGATAAGTGTAGATCCTTGCTAAGCCAACAATTCGAAACCTTCCAAAGTACATGATGAAAAGAAATGTTATGTAGTTTGGGGAAACTAAAAAGAGGTTCCAATCTCACCTTGCATTTTGACTGTGCCCTTCCCATGGGAATGTGAACATCATAGCCAAAGGTCCTTTGAAACAACAATGAGACTTACATATTTGATGTCCTTCGTACTCCACTTGTACCACTAATTCATGGTAAACTTCTAAATCTCATTCCTTAAGGATCCATGGAAGTGGGACAAATTCTTTTTCAAAACTAAGATATCATCTTGAAATCCATCTCAACTTTTTTTTGTTTAGGTGTGATACTTGAACATGAGCCCATAACCTTGCACAACTAATGGCAATGCAACAAGCAATTCACCAAATTTAACTTAATAAGGTATTTAATATTGTATCAACACTTGGGAAGAAGCCTATTCTTCAAACCCTAGTTTGGGCATTATGCGCTAAATAAAGAACCCGGAGAATAGAAAGAGTGGATTAGTATCGTATGAGTTATTTCATTCATATTGAATATCATGATTTACAATTCCATGTTCATTTATAATGACTGATTAAGTAGGTAGGTGTTTAGTAGGTAGGTATTTGGATGTAGGTGGATGATTAGGGTACATGGGAGAACATAGGTGGCTATTTGGTA
>Ga0116228_10005433_pt1 | contig 11363 bp, 9 predicted proteins | sample S1TSphfallax_2_FD_89694 | JGI IMG/M metagenome (GOLD analysis project Ga0116228, IMG submission 89694) | Host-associated microbial communities from peat moss isolated from Minnesota, USA - S1T2_Fc - Sphagnum fallax MG | ecosystem: Host-associated > Plants > Peat moss > Unclassified | place: USA...
ATTCCTAACTTCAACAACCTGCAAATCTCCATGACAACCATTACAGTGGTGAAAGACAATGGGATTTTTTATTCCCCCTTGATAAGCACAAGGTTTGCAGGAGGATCTTTGGGCACATCATTCAAATTCATAAATCGGCCCTCCATAAGGTCAACATGTTAATTTCTCTGGCAAGCCTTCAGGAAATCCAATAAAACACAAGTAAGATCACCAGAGACTGCAATGAGACAAAGGCAAACACATAAGGGGCTGCCATTTGCTTCAAATTTCTCAGAAGGCAAGCTTTTGGAGTGTTAAATGGTATCTGTGCCTGACAACATTATGCAGCAGGCTTCAGTAAGTGACAATCCAGGAAAATAACAAAATATGTTGCCCTAAACCACCTAGAGAGGGTTTCCAAATCAAACAGTTCATGAAGGACTCAATTCAGACCACATCTCTAACCTGTGGAATGTGTCATTATCCAGCAAGCACAGATGGTCATCAATGGAAGACCTAAGTTAGGGATCAGTGAATTATGATACACTGGGAAAAATTGGCAATTCTATGCCATTCAGTGATGTAAGGACCACATGAAGTGCAGATTTCATGTCTCCATTGCCTACTCAATCTTGCAAATACAGGCAATCTGCACTCTGAATGAAGGAATTTGGTTTCTCAGAGCAATATCTGAACTACCAGAGCATGGAGCAAGCACAAGACACACAAAAAGAACAGATTTGCCATGGTTAAAACAATCCTGATGTTGCAGGATTCTTATCAACATAAAACTAGAACAACATTAGGCGTGCAAATGTCTGATAAGGTGATCCAGCAGTTCTTCAAACCATTTGGAGCAATTAGTGCCAATGCCCTTTGAGTGAATAGGCATCCATCACAAATTCTGTATTGCCCAGATTAGTTTTCTGCGTGGGCCTACTGCATAAACTCCCATCTCCTTAAGAGCTTCCATTGTGAGCTGCACCAGTGCCTCTTCATTAATGTTTCTCTCTTCAAACAATCCCACAAAGACCCCAAGCCCATGCTGAACTAGCCAGTCTGTTAATCCCCCCACTTCCTCCAGCTTTGCTTCTACAACAGCCACTCTATTTACTTGCTTACTAAGAGCTAGGTCACTATCAGAGATTGCTGGTATTTGCATTGGCCCATTGCTTAACTTTGGAGCCAAAATGTTGTATGCACCATGGATACCTGCTTCCTCCTGAGAATTCCATTTGATGCCTGGAAAAATGACCTCTTTGTCTTGAATACAAGTAGTGGACCTAATAAGCTTCTCACTTGCCTGGCCATTGACTTTTCCCACTCCAGATCCAATCTTACCATGATATACATTTTGCACAGGCAAGTGGTTTGCCTTGTGCCTGGCCTCCTTATCTTGAAGGACCCTGAAAGATCTTGCCGGTAAGCCTGTGCATGCTACTGTATTGCTCTTCATCCCACAAGTCAGGTCACTTCCTGAGGCAGCAGCTTTGAATCCATTTGCCACAACACTAGGTCCATCTGGTGCTGGCAGTTTGATATTTTTTTCTGCATCTTGCACAGTAATGACATCTAAGGCTTGTGCAGGAGCAGGGCGTCTGTTGGATGAGTTAGCTTCTACTGAGCTGTTTGGTAGGGAAAATAGTGTATAGGTAGATGTCTTTGAGGACATGGGCACTGAAGGGATTGCTTCAGGCTGGAGACCAATCATCCTACCTGACCGCAATAGTCTACTCTGTGACTGGACCACAGCCTGCACCCTTCCAACTGATGGCAAAGCCTCCTTGAGTGGGCTGGACATACTTAAAGGGACAGATAGGGGAGTTGCAGAATGCTGATGTAGACTTGTATCTACCATTGGTGCCACCCTTCCAGAACCATCTCTCTTTGAACTACCCCACAAATTCATCACAGCTTGTGGTGGGTTTTCTGTTCCTTTGACAGCAAAGCTTTCTATTTGTGGATCTGGTGAAACATCCACAGTGGATTGAGCCACTGCTATGGGCAAAATCATACCTGACAGTCCTGAGACTTTCTTGACAGCATCTGTTGTTTTCCTGAGGTGAAAATCTCTTGCTGATGATTCCACTGCAGGTTGTCCTGGTTCTATCAATGATCCTTTGCTGGAGCTCTCTTTGGCCAGCCTTTTTGAGTGCCGTGAAGATATCCCTAGAACCCTCTCGTGTCTCCTCTCTAGGAAGTTGTCTTGCTTTCTGACATAGGTTCTACCTTCCTTGTTCTCAAAAAAAGCCTGTTCTTTTCCTACCATAATGACCTCTACTGTGCTGCTCATAGGAGGTTCCTCTCTCTGTTCAGGATGACTCTCAAAGAGTGGATAAGCTGCCAGCAGACCCTTCAGGGAGCTTGCTTTCCTCCTTGGTGTGTTCCTCTTGCTCAATATTGTGGGAGACTCTTTCAGCAACTCCCCCTCAACATTGCAATCTTCAGCGACTCCTTGTGCTTCTCCAGGAGGGTCCTGAGAATTGGCAAATGGAATAGCTCTATCAACTTCACATGAGGAAGGCATATTCAACACTGTGCTCTGAGCTTTTCTCTTTTTCCCCTGGGATGTATGAGCCCTGGTTTTTGTCCTTGGCCTTTGAGAACATTTTTCTATACCACCAACTGGCACAGCCTCTATTGAAGGCCCAGCCTCTTGAACAATTCTCTCTTTCAACCCATTGCCAACCTTGAAAATGACCTGAAATACAGCCAGAGATATTTGTATTTGAGACTTGAAGCTGCCTGGAAGGCATAAATGCTATGAATTCTTGATCAGTGATCCCACGAATTAGCATGTGGGAAGAAAAGCTAAACTTGCAGACCATAACCAAGCAGGTCCAAACCCTAATTAAAATGGAGTAATGGATGGGGCTCATAGTGAGGAGTTCAAATCTTTGATACCCAGAGTACTTTCTAACCTACCTTAGAGAAGATTTTGTCAATTTTCCCACTTTCATTGCCAGGAGCTAGTCCCTTGTCACCAAGATGCTTCCCCTTTCTGGAAGATGTCCCATTTGTCAGTACTTCAGCAATTCCATTTGTGCTTGCCTCTGATTGTGAGCTTGGATTTACAGAAGGAATCCAGATAATCACCCGCTGTTGTTTCACTTCAATCTCTGGAGAGTGCTCTCTCAGAGTCGGTTTGCTTGAACACCCTGATTGCTCCTCAGGATCCATCATATGCTCACCATATGTGACTAGGACGATTTCTTTGATTGCTGCAAGTGCTGCAAGCTGCTTGTGCTTGGTCTTAGCCATTGCATGCCAACTATATGGTTCCCAAGAAATCCTGCACAGCCCTGATTGTCAACCCTGATATGGACTGTGATCAAAACACAACAAAGAAATGATCCCAAAGATTAAGTGCAAAAGGATGACATGATGTAGACCAGAAGTTTCTTACAGAAAAGCATAAATACCCCTCATGAGAGTTGAGAAATCTCCATACTTGGGATTAAGAAAGCCAGAACCAGGTTTAAACTTTTCCTTGAAGTCAAAGCAAAACTTCGGGATAAGGACTCAAGGACCTCAGAAAGTGCCTTAGTGTAATATGGTCTAATCTGAGAGGAAGATTTGTTCTCTAGAGGATCCACTTTCATTTAGCACCCCATAAGACAGGCCACAAGAGTTCTGGCTGTTGTCTTTTGTAAGCCCTGACCTGGACCTACATTTGACCTGTGCCTGAGTGCTTGGCCTTGCACATGATCCCTAATTTGCAGGGGTGAAGGTCATTACCATGAAATCGGAATGTTCAAACTTCAAGTTTGAGAGTCTGGAAACTTTACCTTATACTATGTTGAACTCCATTGAAATGGTTGGTGTGTGACCTCTCCTGCATTGGTGGAAAAAGCAGTGTGGTTAACAATGTGCTGCCATACCCTAGACTTGTTTCAGCTCCTTAAGGGAGTCCCTGATGAATTTATATACAGTCAGGTGCCTAGCCATATGTGAGGCCACAATAATCAATGCTGCAAGGCACAAGGAAATAATGAGGTGCATGAGGTGGCATGAAGAGAGACCAAATTTTTGGACATAGAAAGTAAAGACTTGACTTTGCAGAGAGGCAGAGTCAAGGACACTAAGAATGAAGGGAGGAAACATGACACCTGACAGATGCATCAATTGACAGCATGTGTCAATCTAAAACCCTTAGAAAGAAACATTTGACAAAAAAATTACTAGAGCCTGCCACTGGTATCCATCCCTGTACAATGCTGCAAGATGATGGAAGACCATCCTCTTCACCTTGGCAACTTGGTCATTCAAGTGAAAGCAGAGATCTCAAACTAAGAATAGATGCCCTTGGTACAATCTTAGGTAAATGGGAAGAACCTTCAAAGACATGGCATACATCTCAATGGGAGGACTCTACTTACAATCCAATCTTTTCAAGCAAAAACCTGACCTGCCAAGGTTAGGACACCAAAACCTATTCCTTTTGGCTGTTGAGAGGACCTTCACTAACAGCCTCCAAACATTTTGTGTGTTGGGGCGGTTGGGGGGGGGGAGAGGAATGCATTTGCAAGGACACTTCAATGAAAATAATGTGAGCAAGTGCAAATGTGACATCAAATTACTTCAATAATCAGAGCTGGAAAGACCATTCAAAACACTCTGAGGAACACACACAACTCCCAGAGATGCTTCTCTATCCCTCAAAGCAGCAGCATACAGAGTACTGCCCTGGTGCTCTTTCACAATAGAAGGATTCTAATTCCCAAAATCATGCAGCTCAGACTTCTTTGCCTAGATTTACAACTAAAATCAGAAGCATTGACCTCACTGTTGTCTAGTTTCCATCATCTGCAAACCACATGCACTATGACACCAAAGCCATCAATAATCTTTAGGGATTTGTCTGTGAAGAACTTACCTGCAATTGCTCACCTCAATCTAGCCTAATCTGGGCTTGTAAGCTGGGTAATTCTTTACTAGCATGCACCGATCCGTCAAATTTGCTTTCAGATAGTTGGAATTCTTTGTAGGATCTCATAAGCATTGTAGCCAGCAGCAGCAGAAATTTGGGTCTTTAACACTCCTTTCACAACTTCGATTCTTGCTACTGTAAGTCAACTTCCGTCTGTTCTTCGGATCTCGATGATGATACAGTTGGACGCAATAACAGAAAAAGAGGAATCTGGAAAGTTCTCTTTAGGTCGTAACTCCGGATTCATCTGTGGGAGCCTTTACTCCTGTCCTAAGAAATCTTGGGCACTGTAACGCTCCTTTGCAATGCCACTGGGATCATAAACGATATCCATTGTGGCCCGCGGAAGGGGGTTTGATCACTACAACGTATTTGAATAGCTTCGGTCTTCTTCTTTGTTCCTTGGATGCATCAATCACGTGCTCCAACAGGCATGTCTCGTTCATTCCATGAGCTGATCGAGTATATCTCCCCTGACATCTTGCAAGTTTATGCGCACACTTGTCTGTTACTAGACTTGGGGTTCCTTTCGCTGTGGTATCATGTGTGAAGCACAATTACTTGCCTCCTTAATTGCTTGCCTCGTTGAGTTCATTTTCTTCACTCCTTCAAGTTCGTGAAGAGTGGACACTTCGATCCTGTTGAGTTCAATTTCTCCACTCTCTACAAGTTCGTAAAGAGTGGAAACGTCTCTCCCGTTGAGTTCCTTTTCTCCACTCTCTCCAAGTTCGTAAGGAGTGGACATTTCTCTCCCGTTGAGTTCCTTTTCTCCAATCTCTCCAAGTTCGTAAAGAGTGGACATTTTGACCCCGTTGAGTTCGTTTTCTCCATTTTCCAAGATCTGAAAGAGTGGACATTTCGATTCCTTTGAATTCTTTTCTCCACTCTCCAAGCCAGTACGTTTCGAGCACCTGAACTCAATGGGCATAGACTTGTCAAATCCTCCGTAGATCGATGGCCTATCAACATTATTCCTGCATTAGAAAGGAAAAGATCTGCATCCACAATTTTCTTCAGTGCAGTGGAAAAAGTGTGTGTGTCAGCTATTCAATCCCCCTCATGTCAGATGCTTCTCCTCCTCAGCTATCTTCATTCAAAGCTGGCCAGCTTCTGACCTCGCCAAGTACCAACACAAATTTAGCATTTCTAGCAAGGAGAGATACATACATGAGACAAGCATCTGATGCTTCGAGGATACAATTCAACTGCTTGTGTTCTTACAGTGATGAGGAGTGGTTCACTTGAATCTAGCAAGAATCTTACTGCCACAATTTGAAGCAATGTTACTGGATTCTTCAACTTTGACAGTGAGAGGGTGAATATGCTGATTCTCAAAATGAAGGTACTTCCATCATGACATCTTTGCAGCTGAGCACCCAGCTACACTATAAGCAGCAACTTTGCTCCACCTGGAGCTTTTTGCTATTCAGTTATGCATATGAAATGCATATGTATGGTGGACAAGGAGAAAGCCAATGCTTCTTTGTTTTGCACTGTGGTCACACCTGTGGGAGCCTGCAAGGAGAAGTGCTCTGTGACCTCCCTTGTATCTTTAAAGACAGGCAGCTCTCAAATAAGTTGACTCATGCAAACAAACACCATCCACACTATTTCTGCAATTCTTCAAATTCAGCATCATAATCAAAACAATCTTGTCTATCTCGCATTGCAATGCACCCAGCCCAGCATTACTTGCATGCTCGATACAAATGAAGCTTCCAAGTGCTCTGTAATCATGATCTTGCTGAAAGGAGGCCAATGCTAAAGAATAGAACATTTAATTTGCAAAGAGCTCAGAATTTTATATCATTGTACAGATAACCTCTGTAGCTTCAAAACAGGCAATGCTGAAGTCAACATAGAATACTAATGACTGCCAATTGCTTAAATCCACTAGCAACTTTAATTGGCATCTCCTTGCAGCTAGAGATGACGCCTTGTCTCCTGACATTTGGTCTGCTTTCAGTCAATTACCTGGATCTGCAGGAGATACCCACTACTCCAGCAGCACAACTCAATTTTCTTGCTTGATATGTTGGTCATCAAATTTCCTTGACTTAGTAGAGCTCCTGGCTAGGGCAAGACAGAAAAAAGACAGATGCACCAAATGGAGATGAGCTTGGTTATGGGGCTAATGGAGCAAGCAGTAAATTCTTGAATCAGGAGAAGCTACAGGATATGTTCACAATCCCTTGGCAAATCTGTCTAAGTTCCACCACAATGTCATGTCTTTAACACAGAACCAAAGCAGAACACATGACCAAACATGTGAAGTTTCTTCGTTGCTCTCTTGGTCCGACCAATGCTCCAGGAGCCACGCCCTTTAGCGCATTGCTTCCATGGGGTAAATCGCAACTGGCTGGTCCGGACTCAGGATCCACGAGGACAACATTCGAAGTTACGCTCAATAAAGCCCGGCCGTTTTAGACTTTAAAAAAGGGCCAGGTCTTTACCAGGCTTTTGTCCTCCTCTCCCCTCCTCGTCCCGCCCTGAACACAGCCTGAATGCGGATGTGGGACTGATCCGCCCTCCATTGAACCTGCTCTTCTGAAGAAATGCCTCAGCTCGCTTTCCCACTTGCTCTCTCGCTCGCGCCTACATATGGGGAGTAGTGTGATGCACGTAGCTCACTCGATTTTGAATCGACCCAGAATTCCTCTCTTTCCACCTTTCTCCGCCTTTGCAACCTTCACTCCGAGCCCAAGGCCTTCGCCAACTCAGGCTCCCAATCACACAAGCTCCCGAGCTATCTTCAATCCTAAGGAATCTCACTTGGACCCGCTTGGACTCCATGGACGGAAATCTTGTATGCAACCCCCACCAGTTCTTGGTTCAAGCTGAAAGTATCCAGATGCTTACAACGTGGTCTAGGGTCCCGAACAGAAGCCATCACCCCAAAACGAGAGACGAGGTCACCCATGGGGATACCCAATGAAAGAAGAAAAGCACGCAGGCCTCCATCTCGATCGATCTTTCTATCGAGGAACATCATATTTAGCTAACCTAGGCAAAACAACAAACTCCAAGAGGAACCCAAATTTGACCATGTGAATAACAGCAACGCAAATCAAAGACGAATTCGCTCTGGATGACCCTTGTCTTGATTGACCTAGAGTGGGAGCTCCAAGCAGATTTCCCATATTAACGAATTTCGGAAGCTTGCCAGGCTTCAATATTCTGGCAAGACCCATGGTGATTAGAAGATCCATGGGCTTGTGACCATTGCACAAAGAAGTTGTAAATTCAGGATTCTATCCATGAATATCCCTCCTCGGAGAGAGGAGGAATACGAGGGTAGATACAGGTCCTATCACCGAACATAGGCCGGTGACCGATCGAGCCAAATGTTCTGAGCTAGGCCGGTCGTTGTCCCTTTATTACACTTGTCAATGCACATATTGCATCGTATAACCGAACGTGCAGTGGCAAAAATTTATGTTTGGCTTTTTTTTTTTTTAATATCTTACACATTGTTATGGTTTTGTGTTTGGCCATAGGTTTATTTTAAACAAATATGGTTGATTTTTGCAGCCCCACTTAGATGAACGGTGTGTTTGGTCATGGGACATAACATAGAGCAATTTCCACAAGCCCATTGTTTCCTCATATGAAGAAAGGAGCAAAGTAAAAGCGAAAAATCAAACCACTTAATAAAGACAAGTGTTTGGTAATGGGGTTTTAAGAGCGCAATTTTATAAAAACTATGCTCAAAGATAGCACGTTAATGATTGGTTTAGGGTGTAAAATGACAACAATGTACAAAACAATTTAGACCATTCCATAACAAAATAAGTGTTTGTTGTTGGAGTTATTCAATTCAAGATTTCAGGTTTTAGGGTTTATGGGTACAAATAACCTTTTGAGGCCACAATAAGGACACCAACAATTAATGCATTGAAGCATCTTTCCCCCAAATCAAGACACATAAATGACCCTAAAAATTTGCACATTCACCAAGCACACGAGATTCTTGCCAAAATTAGAATTTACAAACATAATATTTTTTTCATAAGAAAAGCATACAACATAGTAAGCTAACCTTTCAAACTTTTGAAATACTCTAGCATCACTTCAAAAATGTCATCACTATCCAAGGCTCATGATGATTTTGTTCAAGTTTTCTTAGAGATTATGTTTCCTAGTTTTAAATCATTGAAAAGAAAAGATGAAAGAGAAGCAAGTTTGCAATTAGAACAATGGGAAGGACATGGCACACTAGAATCTAATTCACAAGATGTTAAAATAACAGCAAGTTTACAAAAGCAACTTGCATAAACATCAATTGCAAAAATAGGAATTGATTGTGTAGATTAGCTCTATCATGAAAATTTTAGCAAATATTTATATTATTGTTGGATCAAACAATCTAGAATCTCGATAATAGCAAGGTCAAATAGTTCTTGTAAATTTCAGTAAGTTACAAACCATCGTAAAGTCATTTTCACATTAACAGCCTACACATCAACTATAGATGTCAACTTGGAATAGGAAAATTTTGTTAGATTCTATGCAATGATTTCTTCAAATGAATGTTTGGAAAGTCATGCATTTCTAAAATATGCAAACCTAACAATTTTTTTGAAATTTTGGGATGCGTACATGAGGCTAAAGTTTATACCTCTTTGTAGGTCTTGATCAACTCCCACCAAGTTGCTTGAGGCTAGGGCTAAGAAGCAAGTTGGTGCAACCATGATGTTGAATGTGCCTCATAGGCAACGAAATGGCTTATAGGAATAAGCAACAATAGATAAGGAAAACATTCCACCTACAACTCCAACACAACTAATTAGCAAGTTAGTAAGAACAAATTGGGTTCTTGCATTGTTCACACAAGGAAGATGAACATCTAAAGCCTTAGACAAAGCTATGGATGTAATGAAAAGAGGTCATATTTCTTTAAGGATTCAAGCAAGTAAGTTTTGGAACATGCCATTAATCTCTCTTTTAGATCACTTGAATGGTAGGAAGCTAGGCCCAAAAGGTGTGTTAAATCATGAAGAGGACAAAGCGCTTATGGTCTAGATTTTTGTTATTCAAGAATGTGGACTTTCAATTACTTTGATGTAGCTCAAAATGAAAGTGGCAAAATTGACCCAGACAAGGCCCACTCGTTTCAAAAAAGGAATTCTTGGAAATTCTTGATGGTAGTAGTTCAAATGTCAACATCTAAAGTTAAGTATTCAACTTACAAAAGGACTGGACATATGTAAGGCACAAGGTCTTACAACTCAATCATGCAACTAGTTATATCATAACTTACAAACCTTACATAATTAACACAAATATTGTCTAGATCACATTTGGAATTTCGATGAAAGCTATTCAAGCAAGGCAATAGTCAGGAGCCATGGTTCTTACAAAAAGAGGGTCACAGTAAGTTTACAACACCATTCCTAGGTCTACAAAATGGTTGATAATAAATTATGCAATAAATGCAACAAAGGGCTATTTCCCAAGGTTATACATCTTCAAGGGTAAGCAGATAGAAGATGATTACATCAAATAATGCAAAGTAGGAACATGTATGGCAATGCAAACTAAAACTTGGATGACATCTTTCTTATTCAAGGAATTTTTGTCATTATTCAAAATGTCACTTCTAGGTGGTATTTCTCAATCTAATTAGCATTTCCTAATTCTAGATGGACATGGTTCACATGTTACATTATAAGCAATAGGACAATTGCATGAAATTGGTCTAGATATGATCACATTACTAATTCACGCATCCCATGCCCTATAACTCATAAATGTGAGTTACTTTAGGCCATTCAAAATTGCTTTCAAGAAAGAAATCAAATAAAATAGTGTGATGGTTAGAAACAACCATTGTGAACTAGACAAATGCACACTAGCTAGTTAGATAAAGAAGACTTTGGACCAATCATTGTCCAAGAAAAATATCAATAGTGGGTTCAAGGTTACAAAAATTTAGCCTCTCAATCCCAAGGCTATGGATGAAAAGATTAGGCGATATGAAACACACATAACAAATGCCACAAACATCTTTGAGGAATACAATGATGGTTTGGATGGATTAGCTAATGAACAAGAAGAACCAAAGGAAAATGGAGCTACCACACAATTGTTAAACCTAGTAGCAATAATACAAAATGTTGGAATAAAAAATCATGATGAACATGAATAACTAAATGTAAAATAATATGTTCAATAGCCAAGGAGTCCTATTGCCAAACATGATATTGGACAAATATATGACTTGATTATTGACCAAATGGAACTACAATTGATCAACTGCAAGAAGTTACAATTATGTACAAAAGCAACCCAAGCACTTTCATCATGAAAACAAGGTTCATTTGGTGGGACTAAGAGAAAGGGGGTTGAATTTCAAGAGGATGGAAAGAAAAAAAAGGGGGGGGAGGGGGTTGAAGTTCATGAAAAGGACCAGAAGAAAACAAAGCTCATGGTGAGACCAAGATAGAAGGGGGGG
>Ga0116228_10005434_pt1 | contig 11362 bp, 13 predicted proteins | sample S1TSphfallax_2_FD_89694 | JGI IMG/M metagenome (GOLD analysis project Ga0116228, IMG submission 89694) | Host-associated microbial communities from peat moss isolated from Minnesota, USA - S1T2_Fc - Sphagnum fallax MG | ecosystem: Host-associated > Plants > Peat moss > Unclassified | place...
GAACAACGCGCGCTCGGACGGTAGCGCATCGACCCTCGACCCGCTCTCGCTCGTGCGCAAACTGCGGATCCTCCCCGAGTCGCCGCTCGCTTCCTGGCTTGAGGGCGAGATCAGCCGCCGCTTCGACTACGCCTGCTGCGATTCGATGGATCGCTTCCGCCGCGAACCACGTGCGATCACGCGTTCCGGCCAAATCAAAGGCAGCGGCGAGCGGCACGAAAAGGACGATCGCCGTCACATCACCGACCGCGCGACCTACGTGCTGGGCTGGTCCAACCTCGCAAAGATCGAGGCGCTCGAAAAGCAGCGGCGCGATCTCGGGGCGCGGATCAACGAATCGTCCGAGCGCCTCGCGAGCGTCGATGCACGGCGCCGGGAAGCCCAGAACCGGCTCGGAATCGTCGCTCAACTCTCGGCGTTCGCCCACTTCCACGACATCGATTGGCGACCGCTGGCCTTCAAGATCGCCGAGCTCGATCGCGAGCGAGCCGAGCTCGAAGACGCCTCCGACGTGCTGCGAACCCTCGAAGAGCAGCTCGCGAAGGCGGTCGCGGCCCAGGAGCTAGCCGACGGTGAGGCGACGAAACACCAGCGGAGCCAGTCCGCCTCGCAAGAGAAGCGTGCGAGCGCCGCCGCCCTGCTCGCCGAATGCGACCTCGTCCTCGAGGCAACGCCGCAGGAAGCACAAGATCGCTACTTCCCGGACCTTGCCGCAATGCGCGCCGAGGTGCTCGGCGAACACGTGCTCACGGTCGAGTCGAGCGACAACCGCGAACGCGATATGCGCGATTGGTTGCAGGCGAGAATCGATGCCGAAACGCGACGCAGCGAGCGTTTGCGCGAGTCGATCGTGCGCGCGATGCAAGACTACCGCGGTCGCTATCCGGCGGATGCTCAGGAGCTCGATGCAGCCGTCGAAGCCGCGCCCGCGTACATCCAGGTATTGGAGCGGCTCCGATCCGACGATCTCCCACGCTTCGAGTCACGCTTCAAGGACCTCCTCAACGAGAACGCGATCCGCGAGATCGCCAACTTTCAATCGCAACTCAATCGGGAATTCCAAACCACCAAAGAGCGGATCGACGATATCAACGCATCGCTGAGGGCGATCGACTACAATCCGGGGCGCTACATCGTCCTGGAGACTGAGCGCAGCCTCGATCTCGAGATACGTGATTTCCAACGCGATCTGCGTGCCTGCACCGAAGGCAGCCTCACCGGTTCCGACGATCAGGCCTATGCCGAGGCGAAATTTCTCCAGGTGCGCCGGATCATCGAGCGTTTCCGCGGCCGCGAGGGCACGGGCGAGCTCGATCGCCGCTGGACGCGCAAGGTCACGGACGTCCGCAACTGGCAGACCTTCGCCGCGTCGGAACGCTGGCGTGAGGACGATCGGGAACATGAACACTATACGGATTCGGGCGGTAAATCGGGCGGGCAGAAAGAGAAGCTCGCGTACACGGTGCTCGCGGCGAGTCTCGCCTACCAGTTCGGTGTCGAGCGGCGCTCGGGTCGTTCTTTCCGGTTCGTGGCGATCGACGAAGCGTTCGGGCGCGGGTCGGATGAGTCGGCGCGCTATGGCCTGGCGCTCTTCAAACAGCTCGATCTGCAGTTGTTGGTCGTGACGCCGCTGCAGAAAATTCACGTCATCGAACCGTACGTGGCAAGCGTGGCGTTCGTGCACAACGATGGACGCGAATCGCAACTGCGAACCCTCACGATCGAGGAGTACCGCGCGCAGCGCGAAGCCCGGATCGGATGAGGACACCGGCGTGGACGACGCCGGTCCTTATCCGCGATCTCCTTTGGCGCCGCTGGATGCACGGCGATCTGCTGCGCGCGGAACTCGGCGAGCCGCTTTATCCGCTCTCGCTGCCAATCCGACGACCGACGACGAAAGAGCTCTCGGAACGCTTCGCCGACGTGCGCGACTGGATCGCGGCGCTCGAGGCCGGCAGCCGCGCGCGGCGCGGATTCGGCTACGATATCGCCTGGGACGAGATCAACCACCGGGTCCTCGGGACGAATCGCATCCCGGCGCGCGTTAGCGTCCCGACCGGCAACGACGCACTGCGGCTCATCGGCATGCGCCGGGACGCCGCGAGATTTCGCGACCAGGCGCAAGCGACGTTGGTTGCGTTCCCGGCGTTGCGCGATTGGGTCGAGCGGCGTCCGCTCATGCTCGTCGAGCATGCGGATGCGTGGAATCGGATCGTCTCCGTGCTGGAGTGGTTTCGCACGCATCCAAAACCCGGGATCTATCTTCGCCAGTTGGATGTTCCTGGCGTCGATACAAAATTCATCGAGTCACGGAAAGCGCTCCTGAGCGAACTGCTCGATCGAATCTTGCCTGCCGACGCGATCGACGTGAGCGCAATCGGCGCACGTTCCTTCGAGATCCGCTATGGACTGCTCGCGAAGCCGGTACTCTTGCGCTTTCGGGTCCTCGACGACACGCTTCGTATCGGCGGCTTCTCCGATCTCACCGTCACGCTCGAAGAATTCGCGGCAATGTCGCCGGCAACGAAGACCGTCTTCATAACGGAAAACGACGCCAACGGTCTGGCGTTCCCGCCGCACGAGCGTAGCATGGTCATCTTCGGGCTTGGCTACGGGGTTGAAAGCCTGGCGCGCATTCCGTGGCTCGGCAGGCTGCGTATCGTGTATTGGGGCGACATCGACACGCACGGTTTCGCAATTCTCGACCGGTTACGGCGACATTTTCCGCACGCGCGATCGCTGTTGATGGACCGCACCACCCTCGAAACTCATCGCAATCTTTGGACGAGCGAGCCAACCCCCGTTCGAGAACCATTGGAAAGGCTAACACCCGATGAGCGCGCGCTCTATAACGACCTGTGCGAGGGTCGGCTCGGCGATAACGTCCGGCTGGAGCAAGAGCGAATCGTCTACGGCCATGTCAAAAACGCCCTCGCTCATCTAATGGATGTCGACGATCCTTAGGATGGAAAACCAAATCGCAAACGAGCGTCGCGTTATCACAAGCGTTTCACGGGAATTCGAAGTAGATCGAAGACGCTCATATCATCCTCAGTGCCCACAATGTCATCCTGAGCCGGCCCGGCCTGAGCATGTCGAAGGGAAGGATGGGCCATTGCTCAGCATTATCTCATGCCCATCCTTCGACAGGCTCAGGATGACACGGTGGCGGCACTCGATATGATCGGAGAAGTCGTCGAAATCAGCTAAATCGGGGAGATCGCCTGGATCGGGAGGCCTGATAGGAGACAGCTGAATGAGCATGAGGACAATTTAGAGTGTCGCGCCACGCGTCTGGCAACAGATCGCGCTACGATTCAGGCATGGATACGATCCGCGACGGCTCCGGCCGCATCATCGCCACCATCTCGCCGGCCGGCAACGGCTTCACCAACGTCTACGACGGGCGCGGAACGCCCCTCGGGTACAGCACGGTAAACGGCACCTTCGATAACGCCGGGCGTCTCATCAGCCCGACGCCGGGGCAGTACGGGCTCCTCGTGCGCGATTTCGGCCGCTGAACGGGGGTCGGCGGCAGAAAGCGACGTCCATCGGCCATCAGCACGCAGGCCCCGAATCCGTCCTCCTACGCTTGGAACGGATTCCGAATGGTGAGACTGACAATAACCATACCGTCTTGGAGATCCTCGGTATAGAGGATCTTGCAGCCGGCCTCGAGCGCGGAAGCCACGATCGTCGCATCGTAAACGGAGAGCTGGTAGCGATAAGCCACCTCAAGCCCACGCTCATGGGTTTCCACCGAGAGCGGTCTCACTTCACAAATCTTTTGGACCGTTCTGAGTACCTCGCGCACTTCCGGTATCTGCATTCGGAGCTTGCGCGTCGCTACCGAAGCAAACTCGTTTAGAACTTGCACGCTAATGACTCCACCAGACCCGATGAGATTCTCGGCGGCATCAGCTTTTGCTTGATCGGCAGAGAGGAGATAGAGCAAGACGTTTGTGTCGAAAAACCGGCTAGCGGCGCTCATTCGCCTCCAGACGATCGAATACGAACGTTGCGGGAAGGCGACCGCGGAACTTGCGAAGGCGTGCAAGTAACTCACGCGTCGCAGGCTTGCGTTCGACCTCCAATTCCCGGGAGCCGACCACCTCGATCTGGATTTCGTCGCCTTCCTGTAACTTCAGCGCCTCGACAATTGCTTGAGGCAGTCGAACGGCGAGACTGTTGCCCCATTTGGCTACCTGCATCATCCCTCCGGATATACACACACGATATGCGTATATCATAGCCCGGACGTCAAATAGGCAACGGTCGAAACCCGCCCTTGGGGCGAGGCGGTAGCGTGGTCGTGGCGCATAATCTCGCCTTCGAGCGCATCTTACAGACCGTACTCGTGCGGGCTCCTCGTTCGCAATCGCGTCGCTGACGGATCCGTCGCCTAGCGCCAAACAACTCGGTTGCGGGATCGGACTAGATCGATTAAACTAAGCTCATGAGCAAGACGGTGAATATGCACGAGGCGAAGACGAACCTCTCTCGCCTCGTTGCGCAGATCCGCACCGGTGAAGAGCGGGAGATCGTCATCGCGGTTTCCGGCCGTCCATACGCCCGCCTCGTCGCGTACGATCCTCCGAAAGCGCGCGAGTTTGGAATCGACCGCGGATTGATCGTGATGGCGGACGATTTCGACGTGGCCGACGCGGAAATCGAACGTCTCTTTACCGGCGAGTACTTGCGTTGAGGCTGCTGATCGACACGCATGTCTTCTTATGGCTCGCCGATCGACCCGAGCTCGTAGCGGAAGAGGCTCGCCGCGCGCTCGAGGATCCGGCGAACGACGTCTTCGTGTCGGCGGCGATCGCCTGGGAGATCGCCATCAAGTCGGCGGCGGGGAAGTTGCAACTGCCGGTTGAGGCCGGTTCTTACGTTCGTTCCCGCACCGCGTCCTTCGGATTTCGTGCACTATCGATTTCGATGGAACATGCGCTCGCAACGGCGAGCCTGCCGAACATTCACGCCGATCCGTTCGATCGGATCCTGGTCGCGCAGGCGGCCTTCGAAGGCATGACCCTTGTATCGCGCGATGAGAACTCGCTTCGCTACCCCGTGCGGACGCTCAGAGCGTAGGCCGCATCACGCGGAGCAGGCATGCAATCAACCGTTCCCGCCGCTCGAAGGATGGGCATGAGGGACGGCTGAGTGGTGCGCCCATCCTTCGACAAGCTCAGGATGACACGGTGGCCGCGCTCGATGGCGGCTAAGCCAGATGGCGACTGCGCTCGATGGCGGCTAGGCCAGATGGCGACTACGCTCGATGGGAGACGTCTCGATCCGGTCGATGATCGCGGCTAGATCGGATAGATCAGCGAGTTCAGGATCAGCTCGCTATCGAAAACGCAGACGCGCTCGGCGAAACGGAAGCCGTCCGGCGTCGGGACGATCCGGTCGCGGCTGCGGCCCGTGTTGTAGACCTCCGAGGGCTGCGCCGGTTTCGTGCGGATGACGACGTAATTCGCTTGCACCGCAATCGCGCCGTCGTCCGGCGTGAAGACGAAGTTCGCGATCAAATGGCGCTGGTAATACGGCTCGTGGAAGAGCGTTTCGCGGATCCCGAAGATACGGTCTTGCAACATGCCTTTGCTTTCGAACGCGAGCAGCGAGAGTTCGAGTCCGCGCTCGTAGTTTTCGCGTGAGACGAGCCGATACGAACAGTCCTCGGTGAAGAGCGCGAGCCAGTCGTCGTAGCGGCGCTCGTCGAGCGCGGCCACATAGGCGGCATAGAGGTCTTCGATCGCGAGCCGGTCCTCGATCGTGAGGCGGCCGGCGATCATACCTCCATCACCTCGCGGTAGTAGCGATACATCGAGCGGATGAGCGTCTCCGTAACGGTGTGATCGGCGCCGCCGGTGCCGCGGCCGTCGAGTTCCACCACCGTCGAGCGCCCCTCGTGCTGGCGGAATCCGCGCTGCGAGAACTCGATCACCTCGCCGTCGTCGGCCGATACGTAGCCGGCCGGCCCGAAGAGATTCGCCTGGCGCAGGCGGCGACGCTTCATCTCCGGCGTGTCGTCGGCGAAACCGAAGTGGGTCCAAACGAAATCGAAGGCGTCCGGGCCGCGCGGGACGATGTGGCGCGTCGAGAGCGAGTTGACTTGCTGCTGGATGATGACGCTCGGGAAGATGGTAAGCAGCGTCGCGGTGAGTCCCTGCCACCACGGCTCGAACACGATATCGAGCACGCGATCGTCGTTGAGCTGCATCTTTTCTTTGAAACTGGTGACGCCCTCGGTGATCTCCGACTTCGCGCCCTCGGTGCGCGCGCCGGTCATCGCCGCATGCCGGCCGCGTTCATCGACGTAGAGGGTCGATTTCATATCCGCGCGCCACAGCCCGAAGGTCACGAACCACGTGTGCAAGAGCCCCGGATGATACGGGTCCTTGATGTTCTCTTGCATCAGCTTCCAGTTGCCCGGAATGCGCTGCCGCGAATAGCCGTGCACCACGAGCTCGCGGCCGTCGAAGATGCGTTCGTAGAACCGCCGGATCTCCGGCCCGAGAAAACTTTCTACCGGCGGCAAGCCGAAATCGAACGACGCGAAGACGACGCCGTTATACACCTGGACGTTGAGCTTCTCGAGCCCGAACTCAGCGAGCTGAAAATCCTCCGGCATGCCGCCGTTGACGCGATCGCCCTGCTTGACGCCCTTGCGGTAAGGCAGCCCGATCAGGTTGCCCTTGAGGTCGTAGCTCCACTGATGGTAGGGGCACACCAGCGTCTTGCGGTTGCCGAAGTTCTCCTGGCAAAACTGCACGCCGCGGTGGGCGCAGCGGTTCTCGACGACATGGATCGCTCCGTCGCGATCGCGCGTCAAAATGACGGAGCGCTCGCCGACCGCGGACCGCTTGAAGTCGCCCGGGTTCGGAATCTCGGCGGCGAGCCCGACGTAGCACCAGTGATCGCGGTAAAAAAACCGTTCCATCTCACGCGCATATATGGCGGGGTCGGTATAAATCGCATACGGAATTCGCGACCAATCGTCCGGTGGCCACTGGAGATCGATCGTCGGTTCGAGAACTAGCATGGAAGAGGAGCCCCGCTTGCGTAACGTATTACGAGATGCAGAAACGCTACCGCGTCCGATCAATGGCGTCAAGATGAGCGGCGATCGCCGTGGGCGCGTCCAGTCCGTCGAAGTCGGGGTCGGCCTGCTGCGCGCGCTGATCGACGCCGGCGAGCCCCAAGCGCTCGGCGCGCTCGCTCGAACGGCCGGCATGGCGCCGCCCAAGGCGCACCGCTACCTCGCGAGTTACGTCGAGAGCGGTCTGGTCGTGCAGAGCGAGCGCAGCGGTTCCTACGACCTCGGCCCGCTCGCCGTACGGATGGGGCTCACCGCCATCGACCGCTATCACGCGCTGGCCCAGGCCTTCGAGCGGCTCGATGAGTTCCGCGATAAAATCGAGCAGACGACGATGCTCACCGTGTGGGCGGATGGCGGGCCGGTCGTCGCCCGCATCGCGCTGAGCCGCCAGCCGGTGACGCTCGCCGTGCGGCCCGGGACGACGTTCCCGCTGCTCACGAGCGCCAGCGGCCGCATCTTCCTCGCCTTCGCCGAGCCGCGGCTCACGAAGGCGCTGGTCGAAAAAGAACTCGCGCACGCGACCGCGCTCGCGGCCCCCGGCCTGCCCACAACCCGCGCCGAGGTCGATGCCCTCATCGCGGAGATTCGCGAGCGGTCCCTCGCGCGCGTCACGCAGACGTTCCTGATCGGCGTCGAAGCGATCGCCGGCCCGATCTTCGGCCCCGACGGCCGGCTCGCCGCCGCGCTCACCGCCATCGGGCACCCGGGGAACATCGACATTTCGTGGGACGGCCCGACCGCGCGCGAGATCGCGGCCTTCACGCAGTAGCCCGCCTCAGCGCGTCGCGCGCGGATGCTTGGCAAGGAACGCTCGGGCGATATCGATCGGCGTTGCGAAACCGATCGAGCGCTCTTCATCGAAGCGCGACTCGGCCAAGCCGATGACGGCGCCCGTGCGCGCGTCGACCACCGGGCCGCCGCTCTGGCCTGGGATGACCGGCGCAAGAATTTCGATCGCGCCCTTGCGGATGCTCGCAACGCGGCCCGTATAGAACGAGGCTTTGTCGCCGAGTTGCTCGTCCTCGAAGGCGTCCGGGATCGGATAGCCGAGCAGCGCGATCGGCTCGCCCGGCTCGAGGCCGGCATCCGAGCCGAGTTGGATCGGCGCTGCATTCGGAATCGCCGTCTCGACGATCGCGACATCGTCATCGTCGTTCGAGCGCGCGACGACGCGGGCGGGGGCGTGGCGCCCGTCGCCGATCGTTGCGACCAGTTTTCGCGCGCCGTCGATCACGTGCGCATCGGTGAGGATGCGCGACCCCCAGGGCCCGCTTTCGATCACGAAACCGCTGCCGAACGCGTCATCCCACTCGCCTTTGTGCTTGCGATCGTCCGAGGGGATCTCCATCGTGAAAAACACGACCGACGGGTGCAGGCGGTCGTAGAGCGCGACGTACGGATCGGTGGCCGGGGCTGGTTTCGCGCACGCCGCGAGCGCAAGGCACACGAGGGGCAGGGCGATTTGCCTCAGGGCAGCCGCTCCAAGATCGCGGCGCGCAGGCGGTCGAGACCGTCGCCGCTCGCGGCGCTCACATCAAGCGCACCCGGCGGCAGGTCCGCGCGCGCGCCGTCGCCGAGCCGGTCGATTTTGTTGAAGACGAGCAGCGTCGGCTTTTCATCGACGTGCAGATCGCGTAAGATCGTCTCGACGCTCGCGCGCTGACGCGGCCAGTCGGGGTTCGAGGCGTCGATCACGTGCAGCAACAGATCCGCATTTTCGAGTTCTTCGAGCGTCGCGCGGAAGGCGTTGATGAGTTCCTTCGGCAGCGCCGTGATGAAGCCGACCGTATCGGCGAGGCGCACGTTGCGGCCGTCGCCGATGTAGACGCGGCGCAGCGTCGGATCGAGCGTCGCAAACGGCTGGTCGGCGACGAAGGCGGCGTTGCCGCCGGAGCCGGCGAGGCGGTTGAGCAGCGAGGACTTGCCGACGTTCGTGTAGCCGACGAGCGCCACGAACGGATCGCGCGCGCCGCCGGAGCGCCGGGTCGCGCGCTGCTTGCGCACGGTCTCGAGCTGCCGGGTGAGCAGCGTAACGCGGCCGGCAATCTTGCGGCGATCGACTTCGAGTTTCGTTTCACCGGGGCCGCGCGTCCCGACGCCGCCGCCGAGCCGCGAGAGCGCCGCGCCCGAGCCGATCAGGTTCGATTGCCGGTAGCGCAGCTGCGCCAGCTCGACTTGCAGTTGGCCTTCGCGCGAGCGCGCGTGCTGGGAAAAAATGTCAAGGATGAGCATCGTCCGATCGACGATCGGCAGCGGCACGATCTTCTCGAGGTTGATGCGCTGGCGTGGCCGCAGATCGTTGAATACGAAGAGCACGTCCGCGCCGAGCTCCTTGGCCCGCTCGGCGATCTCGTGCGCCTTGCCGCTGCCGAAGAGCGTGGCCGGATCGACGTGCGGCAGTTTCTGCACGACCTCGCCGACGACGTTCGCGCCGGCGGCTCGCGCGAGCGCCGCGAACTCCTCGAACTCCGGCGCCAGCGGCGCGTTCCGATCGCCGAGATCGACGGCGACCAAAAGCGCGCGCTGCGCGGGCGCAGCGACGGCGACCGTCAATGCAGCGCGGCTTTGAGCGGGGCGTGCACGTCCTCGCTCGTCACCCAGCCGTAGCGACCGTGATACGGCCCGCTCACGAGGCGAATGCCGACGGCATCGAGGGTTTCGTTTGCGTAGCGCGAGCGGATCAGATCCTTTTGACACGCGACGACTTGCGCGTGGGTGCCGGGCTTCGCGAGCAGCGTGTGCGAGATGACGTCGCGCGTGTCGCGCCAATTCCCGGCGGAATAATCGGCGACGCGCGCTTTGGAATCCCAGACGAAGACGTCGGGATCGAGATCGCTGGACTTGAGCACGACCTGAATGCCGGGCGGCAAGGTCGAACACGAGTCCGCGGGCGCGGGAGCCGCAGCGAGCAGAACGAGGGTGATGACGGCGGCAGTGCGGCACAGCACAATTCGTGGTTCCTCCCTCGCGGCCACGCCCTCCTGGCAACTCTTGCGCGCGCGGTGGGTACTAACCGGATATGCCCCCCTTCAAGCGCCTGTTTCGTCCGCTGGTGGCCGGCGCCGGTCTCGTCGCCTCGCTTGCCGCGATCAATCGCGGCTTGCGCAACGCGCCCTTGCCGACGAACGTGCTCGGCGGAACACCGCGGCGCTGGACCTGGCGGGGGTACGATATCTTCGTCACCGAGGCCGGCACCGGTTCCACGATCGTGCTCGTCCACGGGATCTATGCCGGCGCATCGTCGTACGAGTTCCGCTTCCTCTTCGAGCGGCTGGCGCGCACGCATCACGTAATCGCGCTCGATCTACTCGGCTGCGGTCTCTCGGCGATGCCGGCGATGACGTATTCGGCCGAGATCTTCGTCGAGCAAATCGTCGATGCGGTTGGTGAATTGACCGAGGGACCGGTGATGCTGGTGGGTTCCTCACTCGGCGGCGCGTATGCGATTCGCGCCGCCGCGCGCGCGAGCGACCGCATCTCGCATCTCGCCGCGATCTGTCCGACCGGTCTCGCCGGGATTCTCGATAAACGCCCGACCCCGACGCAAGCGGCCTTCGGACCACTGCTCCGCTCGCCGCTCGCGGGCGAGGGACTCTACAACGCGCTCGCGTCGCGGCCGTCGATCGGCTGGTTTCTGCGAACGCAAAGCTATGCCGATCCCGCCTCCGCTACGCCCGACGTGATCGAGCGCTACTATGCCGTCACGCATCAGCCCGGCGCTCGCTACGTCCCCGCTTCGTTCGTGTCGGGTGAGCTCAACTGCAGCGTTGCGCCCGATTTGCCGTTCGTCACGGCGCCGTTCCTCGTGCTCTGGGGCGACCGCGCAAGCAAGACGTCACCGGTGAGCAATGCGGCGGAGTTTCTCGCGCTCGCGCAGCGCGGGCAACTGGTCACCTTTGCGAACTCGGGGCTGCTTCCGCACGAAGAAGAGCCCGACGCAACCGCCGCCGCGATCAATCGCTTCATCTCGCCGCTACGCGCCGTTTCCTAAACGTTACGGCGCGCCGGGGGCGGGTTCGGCGTTGCCGCTCATCCACGGCAGCGATGTCGGATCGTCGCCGGGGCTATTCGCGAGCGGTACGTACGGGCAGGGCTGATTTGCGGCGCTCGGCTGACACTGATACGTGAGGTGAATCGTCGTGTCGCCGGCTGGTGTTGCGAGCGGCGCGACGGCGGTTGAATAGCCGTCCGCATCGCCTTCGTGCGGGCTCGCATCGGCGACGGAATCGTCGGTCGGATCGCGCGCATCGCCGGTCTTGA
>Ga0116228_10005435_pt1 | contig 11361 bp, 9 predicted proteins | sample S1TSphfallax_2_FD_89694 | JGI IMG/M metagenome (GOLD analysis project Ga0116228, IMG submission 89694) | Host-associated microbial communities from peat moss isolated from Minnesota, USA - S1T2_Fc - Sphagnum fallax MG | ecosystem: Host-associated > Plants > Peat moss > Unclassified | place: USA...
CATTAATAAAATAACCACCAATAGCCATTAATAAAATAACCACCAATAGCCATTAATAAAATAACCACCAATAACCATTAATAAAATAACCACCAATAACCATTAATAAAATAACCACCAATAGCCATTAATAAAATAACCACCAATAACCATTAATAAAATAACCACCAATAGCCATTAATAAAATAACTATTAATAATCAGTAATAAAATAACCATCAATAACCCTTAATAAAATAACCACCAATAGCCATTAATAAAATAGCCACCAATAGCCATTAATACAATAGCCACCAATATCCATTAATACAATAGCCACTAATAACCATTAATACAATAGCCACCAATATAACCATTAATACAATAGCCACCAATATAAACATTAATACAATAGCCACCAATATAACCATTAATAAAATAGCCACCAATAGTCATTAATACAATAACTATTAAAAGAATAATTACCAGTATCCATTAATAGTTACCAATAAATACCACCAATAGAATAATCAATAATAGCCACTAATAGAATAATCAACAATAGCCACTAGTAGAATAACCAATAATAGCCACTAGTAGAATAACCAATAATAGCCACTCATAAAATAACCAACAATAGCCACCAATAGAATAACCAACAATAACCACCAATAGAATAACCAACAATAACCACCAATAGAATAACCAACAATAACCACCAATATAATAATCAATAATAATCACCAATATAATAACCAATAATAGTCACCAATAGAATAACAATCAATAATCAGCAATAGAACAATTAATAATAATCACCAATAGAATAATCACAAATAACTTATGGTAATATAGTCTATAATAGTCTATAATAGTCTATAATATTCAATAATAACATAAGGTGAAATAGCCGTCAATAATGAAAAATAACCAATAATAGCCTCACATAACTAAAAATAATTTAAAATGAAATAGCTTAAAATAATAAAAAACAATTTATAATAGTTGTAAATAACCTAAAGTGAAATAACTTACAATAGTAAAAAATAACATTAATTATCTTATAATAATTGAAAATAGCTTAAGGTGAAATAGCCTAAAATAATTTAAAGTAATTTAGAATAATCAAAAGTAACCTAAGGTGAAATAGTTAAAAATAACCAAAAATAACTAAGAATAGCCATAAATAACAATAAATAATGTAAGGTGAAATAATTTAGAATAATAAAAAAATATCCTTAGAATAGCTAAAAATAGCTTAACATAGGTAGTATTATTATATTAGCAAAAACATTATCCATTTATTAAACATTTTTTTAATCAAAATAATGGTCATTGAAATGTTATTGAATAGTGATATTCCTAAAAAAAATTGTTCAAATGATTTTACACTTTCAAAAGGAAATAAATGCAATTATGTACATTATTGAAATAACTTTTAAATTAAATTTGATTCCTTTCATTTGGACAAAATCTCAATAAGTTATATGAATTTTCAAATTTTATGTTTTTGTTATGTTTAAAATTAATTATTTGATAAATAAAATACAATGTGACACATTATTACAACAAGTGTGATGGCTTGATGGTAAATGTTTTTATTTCCATTTTAGAAGTTAAGGGATCAAACTTCACAAATGGTGTGTTTGTGGTCAATAGTGGTAAGTTGACCAAATATTATCCTATGTAATTCCCTAGGGTAGGTGCCTACTTAGGTTGATTACATGGTCTATGTACCTAGGTTAAATGTTAAACTAAACTTAAATAGTGACATGGGTTAATAATTTATAGGCTGAAAATCATGAAATTATCAATAATATTAAATATTATGTCATTTAAATTCAATTGATTTCCATGTTGCCTACTTAATTAACTAGCAAGTGAAATGGCTTGGTAAATTTGTATTTCACTAAGTATTAGTGGACCAAATCACTGTTCATAGCAACTGGTCCCATTCACTAATGGGTTTGACCAGTTTCACCATGGTAAAAATGTTTAAATTCATTAAAAATTTAATGAAAACTATAGTGAACTAAGATGCATTTTGGTGTAGTGTTGAGAATGGATTTTAGTTTTTCAGGGTTTGGTGTTTTTTTTATCCTTATGGATTTGAGCTTTTGGTCCCACATGCACTTTCTAGTGTGATTCTAATGATGCCAATGCATGAGGCCATCAAATGGAATAGAAATTCAATGAACCCCTTTAGTGTTACATGCATGTTGTTTATGGGGAGGTCTTGTAGATTGTGTGTCTTCCTTGTATGGTATACCAAAAGGTGTTGAACAAGATGTGGCAAAACATGAGGTGCACCTACATTTTGCTATTAAATTGCAAGACCTTTGTTTGAAGAATGGTGGGATTTACATCAAGTTTGGTTAACATATAGGTCAACTAGTACACCTTCTTAAGGTTTCATAATTGTGGTAGAATTTCAATGCCTTATTGGTTCATGCTATAACAAGAAGGTCATGTTGGCCATTATGGGGAGCTGATGAAAAAGTCAGTGAGGATGTTATGGTAGAGATGGTCATTACATTATTGTTGTTGAAGATCTCTCAACATGTGTGTGACTATTGTCACTATCTACCAAAAGTACATCCTTTTGTGAACAACTTGTTTTTTTTTCTAATGAAAGGATTCAAGGAAAAAAAGAAAATACATTAGAATTTCTAAAGTGGGGAGATGGAAGCTTGGACATGAGATTAAGCTTGATTGATTAAAATAAGCAACATGGAAGAGATAAAGTTCATTAAGAAAAGGTGACCAACACATACCACACGTATCATGGAAAATCCTTTGGAAATAAAACATAATGGAGGAATTAGATTAAGGTCATTCTCTAACCATGTTGATGAAAGCAGCATAATCATCATACTTGTGTTATGGATGAAGGTATCAATAATAGTAGAAGAAAGTGTGCCTGAAAGGGTAGATAATTATACATTATTATTGTAAAGGAAAGTAGGAGAAGTAAGGGACTATTTCTATCCTTGCCACATAAGTTCCATTAATTTTTTGTCATGAGTCACAATGCAACTTCATGTGTTTCATCACCCTATGTCTACACTTGCAAGAGCTTCATCATCGCCTAAACTTGTGAGATTCATTAAAATGATCTACAACAATCTAGAGGCAATTAATTTTGTAAGTTTTAAGATTTGCAAACCCTTATGTGTTTTATGGATGTAATTTTGAAGAATCCGATTTTATTTTAAATTATATGGCAACAAGAACTTGCAACATCTTTTAAAGTGAGGTTTAACCCAACAAGATGGTTTTGGTAGCTTAGGGTACAAAAGAAGAAAAAAAGTTTTTTTATTGTCTTGCTCAAACTGTTTCTTTTTGGTAAGCATTTTTCCTACTATTGTGGTCATTCTTCACATGTTGCCACAAGGGTTGCGATTTTTTCCAAACTTTAATTGGTGGCTTGTTGAAAAACTCCCTGAAGCAATCGGATTTTGAGCCTCCAAAACTAGAAACAAAACATCTTGTCTTCTTTCCAAAAATTGAAAAATTACTTTCACCTCCACAAACTCCAAAAGTTGTGCCTTGTACCCAAACTTTAAACTGTCAAAATGTCCCCATAGCCATGAAAACCCTAGAGAATACCCAAAACATCTATTACCTCCTTTAACATATGCATTTGTGATTGAACAAATCTTCTCAAATTTGCCTTTGGACCCATCTACGACGTGGCACCTTCATCAAATAAATAATGTGTGGCATAGAATTGTGGGTGAGACCCTTGAATAACATGCTTTAAACATTGCAAAATATCACAATGTGTTTTATTGCCACACTATTGCTACCCAAGGACTTCCAAGACATTCTTTGAAACAACCTTTGTAATTTGAAGTTCATTATTTGAAATTTTATTTTTTAGATGATGCAAAGATTTGAAGCTTTAGTTTGAAGGTTGGGTTTGAAACTTCATGTGTTTTTTGGTTTTGAAACTCAATAAACTTTTAAATTTTGAATGCCTTCGTGTGCATTAAAGTATTTACATATTCTTGAAACCTTAACTTTTGGTCTACGATGAAAATGATTTCAAGTTTTCAATGAATTTGATGTGTGTGAATTTTAGTATTGTCCTAAAACCCTACCTTAAAACTTGCAACTCTATAAAAATCTAGTAATTGAAATTCAATTTAGAAGTTAAAGGTTTATACTTGAAGTGGCAACCTATGTTTATGGTCTACAACTCAGGCATAGACCTTAATATGTTGCCTTTAATGAATATGGTACTTTTGACCACACCTAAAACCCACATTCTTAAATCTGGTGGTTTAAAAATTTATCAAATTTAAGGAAAGTTTATTGGATTGAATCTACCCGGGTACTTATGTACCTTTGAAACCTTACATGTCCATGTTTAGCCATAATAATTTCAAGTTTTTTTAATAGACTACATGTGCATGATTTTAAGTAGGCCTTGAAACATGGTATTTGAAGTTCAATTTAGAAGTTAAGGTTTCCACTTGAAGTACCAAACTGTGTTTATAGTTTGTAGTTCATGCATTGACTTGTATATGTTGCCTGTGATGAATATGGTATTCAAACACACATGAAACCTATTTTCTTGGATCTAATTGTTTTCAAGTTTATAAAGTTCATTAGATTGCATGTGCCCAAGTATTTATGTACCTTTGTAACCTACATTGTCCATGTCCAGCCATAATGACTAAGTTTTTTTATAGATTACATGTGTGTGATTTTGAATAGGCCTTGAAACATGACCTAATTGAATCTCAATTTGGAAGCTAAGGGTTTTTGCTTGAAGTAGTAACATTTGATTATGGTCTACAACTCATGCATAGACCTTAATAATATATTGCCCTTGATGATGTGTTTATAGTATGTAGCCCATGCATAAACCTTAATAATATGTTGCCCTTGATGAATATGGTATTCAAACACACCTTAAAATTATCTTCCTAGATCTGAAACTTTCAAGCTTATAACGTTTCTTGGATTACATGTGTATGGGTATTTACATATCCCTAAAACCTTAATTACCCATTTTCAGCCAAAATGACTTCAAGTTTTGACATGAAATCCATTGGTTTGAAATATAGTCATTGAATTCTAGTGATTTTTTTGGTGGCAAGGTTGATTAGTTAAGGTTATGTCCAATGATTGTTATGTTTGTAGATTTGAGTGTGAATGGTCCATTATTTGTTTGTGCATGTTTCTAGGGATGGTTGAATTTCGAGCAAGTACAACCTCAAAGCCAAATGTACCAAAGACACAAGTATCTGAATCTATGGCATTGCATAGATCTAAAGCCCCTCATTTGAAGGAAAAAATACCAATGCAACTTGTTGATTTTGTCTAACTCGACACCATGGCAACTTCTTGCAATTTACATTTTGTAAACTATAGCTTGGGTAAAAAGCTAGTTATTCAACATATTCTTGCTATTATGTTGAAACAAATTTACAGAACTATCGAACCATTTATCCTAATTCATATCTTGCAAAAAAAACCCTCAAGGACCAATTTCATGACACTTTGAAGGAATTTAAAATAAGAATTTAAAATAAAAAAGGTTCAAAGAAAGTAACATTGTAATGTGATTAAGTGTTAAAGCACTTGAAGGCCACACATGGGCATGCAATAAGGAATGTCGTAAAAAGATGTCAAAGTTTAATTGATGGGGCATTTATATTTATACATGAAACCCCATGTTTTAGTTGGTCTAAACCTATAACCCCTGCATCATATACTAGCCTATCTTTGATTCTACATTGTTTGGAAGTGATGGTAAGAAGTCAATGATAATATCAAAGATGTTGCAAAGCCAATCTAAGAACATGGCAATATTGGTGTCTTGTTTCTCAACAATTTGCCAAATTCGAAATGCCTTTTTAGTTAACAAGGTGGATATCAACAATGAAAAGTTGAATAAGGTGAAGATTAATAATCTGAAAACAATTTAAAAATAAAGTGTTAATCATGGAAGAAGAATTCAGATCAAGGGTTAAAATTATTTTGCACTTGTAGCTAAAAGTTCTTAGCCCAACCACATTTGGCTAGATTAATAATTAGATCACCAACAACCTTGTATGAGAGGTCCATGCGCCTCATGTGTAGAAAATTAGTTAAGTGAATTGTAATTCGGAACAAATGTGCATATTTTGGTTGGTAGAGTCAAACCTTTTCATGAAGCACTTCCAATTGTTTTTCAACCCATCTATGCCCTATTCCATTTGCACCTTAAAACTTACATGGATTTTGTTGTAGGTTTGCATTGCAGCATGGTCAACATTCGACATTAACCCCCATTGCCTTATCCTTTGCATAATAAACATCTCCTCATTTATATAACATGGATCTCCCAATAGGTACTCAAAGTAGTCATCACCATGGGTGAAGTATTGATGCCAATTCTTGTAAACACTAGAGTGCCGCAAGATGGTCACATCGTGATAAGAGCCATGATAACCAATGTCTATGTAGATGAACAACCCATGATGATCCATAATGATAGTGTTGTTCATTGCATTTTTTTTTCCGCCCATTAAACCATGTGCCACGTGCTTCATTCATTCTGCTAAGGCTTACGAATTTCAATCAAAGTGCCATCAATAAACCCAATACACCTTGATATTTCCCATAAATGTGCACCCAAATTAAATATCTTTTCAAGTGGGGGCAATCAAATTTCACCCTCAAGTGCATGGTTGATGCATGATGTAATGAATATTGCATCATCACATGATGCATGTTTTGACCAATTCCACATTAAAGCGACATACATAGTGACATTGTCATGTTTCATGTAGAGAATGAAATTTAAAAGACATTGTTTTGGTGTCAACTTTGACAACATGCCTGATACAATTGGTACCTCACCTATTACAATGCAAAACAAAACATTAAACCTAAAAACCCTATCCCTAACCCCAAAAACCTACACCCTAATCATAATCCACAAAAATCAACCATAAATTATAAAATTCAAACCTGAAAGTGCTAACCCTAATTCCAAAACCAGACCCAAAACCTTGAAATTGAGACCTAAAAACCTACACCATAATCATAACCTACAAAAATCAACCTTAAACCTTAACATTAACCCCTTAAACCTAAACCCTAAAACTTAGACATGAAAGTGCTAACCCTAACTCCAAAACCAGACCCAAAACCCTAAAATTTGGATTTGAAAACCCTAACTTTAAACTTAAACCCAAAAATTCAAACCTAAAACCCTAACCCTAAAACCCAAAAATCAAAATTGAAAACATGAAATATGAAATATGAAATTCACATGTGGATCTAGCATGGGCTCTAATGGTAGGGACCACTGGAGAAGCCAACTTGTCAAATTCCTCCAATGTAAAGTTTGTCAAAGTCTTGATTAATGCCAATGTGGCTCACAATGTACCCAAAACATACCGAACACCAACAGTTGGGTCCACAAATTGACCACCCCTCGCCCCCCCCCAAACCCCAAAACCAAACCTTAGCATGTATATTACCAAAAGCCCAATTTTAAACCTTAAAATTTAACATTAAAAAGCTTAACCTTAAACCAAACCTTACAAGTCAACTTTTAAAAGCCCAACCCTGAACCTTAAAACCAAACCTTACCATGTGGACCCACAAAAGATCAAACTTAAATCCTAAATTCAACCCCTAACAAGCCCAAATTTAAACCCTCCAACCAAACTCTAAAACTCAAACCCTAAAAAGAATTCAATTAAACCCTAAAAGTGAATCTTAAAAAACCCAATCCTATATTTAAAAAACTAAATCTTAAAACTTCAAAATGTAAACCTTAATATTTAACCCTAACTCTAAAAAAAGAACTTGAAAATAACCAATAGCCATAACCAATAGCCACAACAATAATTAGTAGCAAAATCAAACAATGGATAAGCATAACCAATAGCCATAACCATTGGCCATTAATAATAGTCAATATCAAAATCAAATAGTGAATAGCCATAGCCAATAGCCAACATCACCTCAACCCCCTAGCCCCCTAGCCCATATACCTAACCTCCATAATATAGGCTAGAAGTGGGCGACCATGAGTGAAAAAAAAAGAACTTGATGTGTTGAATTTGGGGATCCCATCCTCAATTTTTGCAATTTGGACCTTTCTTGGTCCCCTATCTTACGGATAACACAAAACTAGGGGATGGGGGAGCAAAGAGGGGTGCAAGTGGGCACCAATAGGGTACCACTTTATGAATAACTTTATTATATAACAAAGATTTCAAGAATGGTCGAAGCACAAAATCAATGAATTTGAAACCTACTTTGTACCTTTTCCAAATTAACAAAGGTAAGAAGATTGTTCATGACGAATTCAATAAAACTTGAACTTTTTATTTGTAATCCTTGATGTTTGTTGAAATGTGCCTCCTTAAAAAATATGATTAACAATAAATTATCCATAAATGAAGCAAACCAGGTGCCAAAACCTTGTATTTTGTCAAAACAAATGTCATAATGCCAAAGTCAACATGGACCCAAACTTGTTTTTGTGTCACAAATTATGCTCAAATTAATTGATACTTAGTTGGACTTGTGTTTGTAGTGAATGTGCATTTCTTGAATTTTTCAAAAGTTTGAAGTAGTTTGAAGTTTTTTTTGTGTGTGTTTTTGACAAGTGTGGAAGAAGTTGTGATATCTCTTGTGTCTTCAAGAGTGTAAGAGTTTTTTTTCATGTTTTTAGCAAGTGTAGAAAGGTTGTGACGAGGAGTTATGCATGTTTGTCTATGCTCTTGATACTCTTGATTGTTTTTAGTTTTTTTTGTTGATTTTTTTAGTTTTCTTGTTGAAAAGAGATTTTGATGTCCAATTTCTTTTTTGAAATTTGATGTTTTGTAATAAAGAGAAAAGGGAAAGAAAGGTTGTTGTGGGAGAGGAGGAAACATGCTACCAAAGTGGGCAAGGTGTGTGTTCAATTCCATTTTGTGTTTTGTGTGGTAAGAAAGAAGGAGGTTTCTACAATGGGCATTGTTTTGTTGTGGGTCTTGTGTTGCATTTTGATGTCAAAATCCCTATATCGTTGAAATTTAAGGATAGTTCAAACCTTAGCACAAAATGACAAAGGTAGGCCCAATGGCAAGCCAACTTGACATGGTGATAACTTTAATCTCTTTCATAACTAAATGCAAGTTTTGATATATTGCTTTAAAATGATTCAATGAAAAAAAGGCAATTGCTCTCAAACATGACTAGTTGTTTTGTTTAACCTACTCATTTTAAACTAGGTACATAAAAAATTGACATAATTTGCAGATGAAAATTGAATGTTTCATGAACTCCCAACTTCATATTTAAACTTGCATTTAACTATTGGAACTCATTTGAAAACAAACAAGATATGAAACACTAATGTTTTATGAAAGGATACGATTGTATTGACTAACAAAAAAATCACATGGGTTGAATGTTTCACAAGCTAAAATCATAAAACTATGATTTGTAAGTTGTAACAAACTAATTCCAAACTCTATGTGCATTCAAAAACTTGATAAAAGAGAATGAAAAACTAGTGAAAACCATCCATATCTATACTACATCCTAACCCTAATGTAACGACCACCTAACCTTAATTTAGCTACCACCTCTAAACCCTAGTTGTCATCATTCACCTTAACCTAACTACTATAAGGATGTGAATATTATTCATCTCTTTGATGAATTTAAACACATTCATTAACATGAAGATTAAAAACAAATAATATTTCTAACATGATGAATGTTAAACACATTTATCAAGTTTGGGGATTAGAAACAAATAATATTTCTAACACCCCCTTGCTTTCCCCCCCTTCCATCCCTTTTCAAACCAATCAACAATTATTTAATATTGTTTTCATTTATAGTACAATCCTTATGATAAAGTAACAAGTTTAAGGTTTGTGGATAAGAAAAAATTGTATTTACACCTAAATGATATTTTGAAATAAATAATTTTGAGATATCAAATTTAACTAATTAAATAATAAATGCCTCATTATCATCCACAATCTAGTAGGAAAAAAATAAACACATAATAACATGTGGCATTTTGGAATATTAAGTACTTATGGCATAACATGCACTTTGAAGCCCAAAAACACTGGAAATACTTGTTTTTCAAATTGCCAATATGGTGACATGCACTTTTATGTTTGTGTGTACTTTCATGTTATTTAAAAAATACTTGAAAATATTTTTGAATCATGCACATCCCCTCCCCCACCTCATTTTTAAATTGTAGAAGTATCATTTATGTTCTACCATCTCCACATATGATGGTCTATATTCAACCTACTAGGTACGTACACATTAGTTGTTTTTTTCTTGGAGGTTACTCACATTCAATGTGATGTGATATAATGCCAACTAATTGGGTTAGTTGTTTTACTTAATTCTATGAAAAAGCTTGTATCTTTTGAAACAAAACACCTTCCACCTATCAAATCAATCAATCACATTCCTATAATAAGGCCAACTACTCAAACCAAGTGAGTTCTTTATGGGTTTAGGTTAAACCCCTAAACCACATATTTAAATTTATTGGTTCTATGCATTGGGAAGATATATGCATTGTAGAAAAATTCAAAATGGTGAAAGTTTAGTGTATTGTAATTTTCATAGTCACCAATTTTTAAAAATAAAAATCTGAATTAAAAAAATACTATATTATTTCTTAAGTTCCAACATGGAGCCTAGAATATTGGTTTTTTTCATGTTTTTCTATTGCCAAATCTATCTAAATCATCTTATGGATGATCGCCACTTTAGCTATGATACAAAATTGAAAAAAAAAAAACCCCATTGCAATGATGTAGAATTTGGGCATAATATTTTGATTATAATTACTTGACCTAGAATATGTAGAGTACTATGGATGCATATGAAGGATGATAATGTTTTAGATAAGCACATGCACTTAAATGAAAGTTCTAGATCTAATAAGGTAAGTTTTTTATTTTTATTTTGAACCTGCCATCAAGGGTAGAGTCATTATGTGATGAGTTGTTTTTTGTTTCAAAAAATGGAAATCTTTTATTAAGTAACATGAAAGTGTGGAGCCAAAAATGTTAATAAGATCTTGAAAATTGAAGATTTTTATGAATTCAATATTACATGTATTTATTAAATATATAATAAAACCACATAGCTCCACATTGATTATAAATCATTATTATCTTAGCAAACATCAACTTTAGGGGGGGGGGGGGGGGGGGGTTATTTTTCCCCTTTTTCACAAAAATTTTTTTAATTTTTTTTTTTTTTTTTTAAAAAATTTTTTTTTTTTTTATAAAAAAAAAATTTTTTTTTAAAAAATTTTATAAAATAAAAAAAAAACAAATTAATTAATCTTAACTACTTTTATCTATTTATTATAAAACCCTATTTATTTTTTTTTTTTTTA
>Ga0116228_10005436_pt1 | contig 11360 bp, 9 predicted proteins | sample S1TSphfallax_2_FD_89694 | JGI IMG/M metagenome (GOLD analysis project Ga0116228, IMG submission 89694) | Host-associated microbial communities from peat moss isolated from Minnesota, USA - S1T2_Fc - Sphagnum fallax MG | ecosystem: Host-associated > Plants > Peat moss > Unclassified | place: USA...
GCCTTCCTTTGTGCCTATTTTTATTTGCCTCCATCCAAAATGGGTATTTTTGTTTCTGCACATTCTTCCCTCCCATTTCCACTGAAACGAAGTTCACACACATCAGTTAAGAGTGGCGCACTCCACGGTCTCAAGGCGCAACCCCGCGACCCATATGCCCCCTTTCTGAAATTCACGAGAGATGTTACCTCGACGCCATAGCCCACACGTAAGAGCTGAAGCGCTCTCAAGGAAAAGGCACGAGTTCGAACCTTGGGCCGGAAAGGACAGTCGTCGAGCAACAGCAGCGACAGCTTCAAGCAAAGCTGATTCTTCCGTGCGTGACGAACCTCATCAGCAGCAGCAGGTTTGTGGATTGTGTTCTTCTTCAATGCGCGCGACGGATTTCAAGACAAAGAAAAAGCCGGTATACTTCTTGTCGTCAGGCTCTTCTTTCGAGGAGACGACGACGGAGGTGACCGAGGAAGATGATTACACGAGGTCGCAAAGACGCGGAGATAGGAGATGGAGATCCGGAGGGGGATCAACGACAACGCAATCCAAATCATGGGTGACCCGATCGGAATCTTCTTGTGTCATGAGCAACAGCGGGCTCCAAGATGGAGGGAGAGAAGACAAACATGATGAAGCTGAAGCCGGCGGTAATAATACTACTGCAAAGGTGGCAGGTGTTGTGTGTAATGATGAATCATCATCTCCTGAAAAAGTCGTGGGAGATTGTGGTGCTGTGATGACGGCGAAGGAGCAAGCTTGTGCTGTTGGCAGTGATCACCATTTGTCTGCTGGAGGTTATGTTGTTACTAGTGGTGGTAGTGGTGGTAGTGTTGCCAGTGGTGGTGGTAGTGTTGCGGAGCGTGCGTTGGTGGAGGCTCAGGTGGTGGGGAAAAGAGGGAAAGTGGAGGCGTTGTTGGATGAAGCGGAGATAACTTGTTGGAGATGGCTGGTGTCCAACGCTGGGATTATTGCTATCTTGCTGGTGTTTTGTAATATGGAGACCAGGGGTGAGCAGCAGCAGCAGCAGCTCACGCTTTCTGCTCTTTCGCAAAAAATATTGGGTGTTATCAGTGTTCTGAGTAGCGTGATAAGCTTGGTGATCATTTTTGTGGTGGGAGTCTCGAGCGGGTTTTGGTGGAGAGCGCAGCATCAGAAAACAACGACGGAGAGCTTGCAGTCGCCGAAAGTAATGCGAATCGAAGAGGTGCAAAATTCGTCGTCAAATGATTCGGTATGGAGTCGCCAAGTTAGTTTGAGTCCCAAGGGAAGCGGCTTGAATGTGGGGAACATCGTGCAGCAGTACACGTTGAAGGAAATTGCGAGCATGACGAACGACTTCAAAGAGGAACTCGGTCGCGGAGGACAGGGCATAGTATACGCGGCCATGCTTCCTGGTGAGCCTAAAATTCGTGCGGCTGTGAAGAAGCTGCAAAGAAACGACGGTGTGTTCGTGGCGAATCCCGATAAACCCGTACCGCAAACGCTGGAAAAGGAGTTCTGGGCGGAGCTCAAGACGATATCGCGGTTGCACCATGGGAATTTGGTGGCCCTGCTGGGCTACTGCGTCGAAGGCCGTGAGCTTTTTTTGATCTATGAACTGATGTCCAATGGTTCGCTGGAGCAGCACCTTCACAAGTGCGATTCAGGATTACCGGGCGCCACGTTTCTCGACTGGAGGGCGAGGATGCGTGTGGCCATCGACGTTGCGCAGGGTCTAGAGTACCTCCACCGCCATGCGCATCCTCATCTAGTGCACCGTGACATCAAGTCCAGTAACATCCTCTTCGACGACAACATGCAAGCCAAGATCGCCGATTTCGGTCTCAGCAAAGCCCTCATTGTGGGGCATGACCCCACTGCCTCTCACAGAGTACGGGGAACAGCGGGATATGTCGATCCCTCCTACTTGAAAACGGGGCGGCCTGTAGACAAGAACGACGTCTACAGCTTTGGGGTTTTGCTGCTGGAGCTCATCACAGGAAGAAAAGCCATCCAGCAGAAAGTTAGCTTGGTAACCTGGTGCAAGGAATTTTTCACAAATGATCCATCGCTGCTGCCAGTACTGCTACCAAGAATGGTCGACAGAGGGATCCTGCATTATGAGTACACATTTGATCAGCTCCAGAACGTGGTGAAAGTGGCTAGGGCGTGTCTGGACGAGAACCAGGAGCGAAGGCTCAGCATGAAGGAAGTCATCATCGCCCTCTACAATGCCACTACAATGGAAGATGTCTCCAGCTCCGAGTTCAGCTTTGAGGTACATACTTTCCAAACAATCACGACAAAGAGAAAACAGATGCTGCCATGTCTGCTGCACTCAACCAACCTGCACACAAAATTGAGCTTTCTGAGCTTTGCTTTTATTTAAAAGAAACAAATCCATTTCAGCAATTGTATCATAACAATCCATTTGATGCTCAAAGCCAAACCTCTTCAGGATCTCCAATGTGATAATATACTGGAGAAGATTAGCCAGCATAAAAGCTCCAAATTTAGTAGCCAATTGTACCCGGTTGTGGTGCTCTAAAACCAATCTGAGGAGACTTTCTCCGGTGCTGTAGGAATGTTTGAAGCCTAGAATTCTTGGAGCTTAGTTACAATTCAGAGACCAAACACTTGTAGACTTTTTCATGCCACTGGTGTCTGAGAGAGAGATTGCAAATTGGAATTCACAAGTTTCAAGTTCTACAGAAGCTTTGCATATTACATTTGTTCTTGCTCCCCATATTATGTCCTTCAAGAAAACCTTCAATTCAGAGAACAAATAATCAGAGTCTTTCATGCAATCCTTGTCTGAGAGAGAGCTTGCAAAATGGAATGCATAAGAAGTTTGAAGGGCTAAAACCTTCCAGTTCTGAATACAAGTCAAAGATACTAATGCAGATGCAAGCTCCCAGAATCTGAATTTTTGGTGGAGATCAGAGCTTTGCATATATTATTGCTCACACCGTAACTTTCTTCTAAATTTCAGGCTGAATTTTATCAACTCCACAATGCTGGACAGTACTTGCTGAACAATGCTTCCAGCTTTCACAGTCATGGTGATCCACAGTCTCCAACAAGCTTCAGAAAGGGGTAAGATTTCATACTGGTCATTTTTTTGGATGCCAAAACTGCTGCTAAATCATGAAAAGTTTCATGGCTGTTTTCTGAAGCATATAGCTCTAATGCTATCAACACTTGTCCACTTGAAGTCTTGAATGACAAGGTAAAAGAGTCGTGCATGTTGAACATTGTGTAATGATGGATTATTTATATCTACACCCACCATTGGGAACTGATGAAGTCAGTGGATAGTTTTGGCAGCTCATCACTGCTATTCAAGATCTAACATGCTTGTACCGGCAATGACCAAATTGTTTGGAGTGATTGAGGGACTTATTGTGACCATGTTCCTTCTTCTGTTTGCAGGCCATCATCTTATGAGATAAAAGACAACACAATCATTGTGAAGGCCATGGTTGATCATTTTAAAATCGCCATGCGATGCAAGATTTGGCCAACCCCCAAAAACTTTGGCCTCAACAAGATTGAGGTGACAGCAAATGGAGCTTTTCTGTGGAAGAAGGGCCTTTGGTGGTACAATGCCAGGAGCTCCCGGGAATTCACTGTGGATGACCACATCACACTTATTGCTGAGTGGCATGTGGCTTTGAGAACTAGCCGTTATGGGCTAGCTTCAGGAGATCCACGGCGCTCTCAGGGTCCATTTTGTGTCAAGTATTTGGCACTCAAGGATTTTGAGGGCAACCCTTTGATTGAATACCATGGTGACCGATCACCTCTTCCAGCTTCCAATGTGAGTACTTTACACCAGGAGTGGTGGTTATGAGCTTTAACTCACTGTTGCATGTCATTCTTCATTCAATTTCCTTGGCTGTAAAAACTGCTGTTTCTTGCATGGATTTTTTGGAACTTTCTGTTGTAGAATGATGTCTTGTTCAGATTGAAAAAAGTAGTACCAGATGCTAAACCTGTATCCCGAAAGCTGTTCATCACAGCTGATGGGTTTCTGGTCTAGAAACTTCCATTGTCCATGAGGCCTGCTTCCTTGATAGTCATTGTTCTTTCATCAAAATTGTCTTTGTATCTACTTAACCACCATTACAGATGGTCAAACTCACAACAAGCACTCTCAATATTTACCTGGAGATGCTAACATCCAAAGCACATGGCCCAGTAACAAAGTGGGTCTCATGCAATGTTGGTTGTATTTTACATCATCACCTGAATATGAGATGCTGCTGTTATTTAATCTGTGCCATCTCAAACTAAGGTTTAACATGCCTTTTCCATGTTTTTACTCAACAATATAGCTGGAGAAGAGAGGCAGGGAAATATTTAACTACTATTGCAGGATGGTACCTTGTGTCTTGGTCCTTGAATAAACATGTTATAGTGCTTCACCTGCAGCTCACACCTCAGCAGAATTATCAACTTATCACCCGCAAGCCTGTGAGCCACAAATATAACTGTTGCCAAAACTGGAGTGTAATCTCTGACATGTAAAATGGTGAGTTTTTGGTCAAGAATACAGATTATTGCATCTGATTGTTGATTTGCATCCATGAAGTGTTTTTTACCTCATGATCATTAGAGCAGCCTCTTTTATGTGTGCGTTCCTGCTGCTTGTGATTTCCCACTGTCAGCCATGTAGCAGTGGCAGTCTTGTGAAAAACATCAAGCTCATGGCCTTCATGCAATAGCTTGCTGGTTCACTCCTGTTGGGCATGTGCTCCTTGGTCACAATGGTTAGAAATTGTTCATCTCTGAGAAGTAGGCAGCAGTCCTAAAGTCTCACAACACCTGTTGACTGTCAAGGGATCGACAAGCTATGGTGTTAGTGCAGTTCAGGGAGTGTGGTTGGAAATTGAAGTACCTTAAGGGTCATGTCCATTGTACATGACCATTTATATATTTTGTGCGTGGTATCTGCCATAAATTTTGAATGTTGAACACAGCAGATTAATGAGAATCATCTTCTTTTGTGACAGAATGTGGCTGTCAGCCTTCCACGCCCCCCTGCCAATATTCACCAACCATCCTCTGTGCAAATGAGAGAGCCTGCTATTTCTGTTTCTTGGCGGTTGAGGAAGTCAATGATCTGCAACAGCCCACAGTAACAATCAGTTGATGCTACCTATGATATGAGACAGAAAGCTCCGAAATTGCTGAGAATTCAGCTAACTTTGATGCAAGATTTGTTCCAAGCTTTCAGACACTTCCAGCTACTGGACTATGACTACCACCAACTGTATCCTCAATTTGAGACAACAGTATAAAACCAACTTACACATATGATGACAACAAGGTCCAAGTGCTTGGCTCCTACAAATTTTGACTTTTCACTGAAATCAACAATTGTGGAAAACTTGTCAGAAAATGGCTTCATTTCTCAATTATGAACAAGCCATTGAGGAATGACATGAATGATTGGTTTCAAATATGTATGCTGTCAAAATAGGAGCATCACCTGAACATGTTTGGGTGGATCGAAAATCTTATGAGAACTGCAACTTCTTTTGACGAAGAGCTAAAAGCAGCTGTTTCGGGCATCAGAAGCTTTGAAAGGTCCAGATAGGTATCAATTCACAGAATTCTTTTGGTCAGTGCTGATGGATATCCAGGAAACTGAGACTATTTCGCAACTTCTGTGTTCAAGATCCACCTGCTAGCTCCAAGAAGGGAGACATCCATCAAGTTTCTTCATGGGGAAGGTATGCAAGTGGGCAAAAATGTGACCAGAATCACTAAGTTGACAATCACAACTTGATTTGCATCAATGCAATTTTCAGTGTAGAGGTTTCCTTGATGAGATTCATAGAAGGTATGGTCCAACAATTTGGTGTTGTTACCAAGTGTTGTGTTTCATAGAGTACTAAGCAGTGCACAGATCAGTCAGTATCTGACTGTAAAAATGTAGAAACAGGAATGAAGTTTTGTATTCTAGTGGAAGGATCTCTTGTACACTACTACTGCTTATGGATTAGAACAAGGCATCTGCGTCTCACATACTAGGGAATATCATAGCATCCCAGATAGAGGATTTGCATGTCTGTGGTGTAGATTGATCTATGTAGTTGGAGCCGTGAATGGTGTACAAAAGAGCCATGTGAGGGTGATGGTGTTAGTGAATAGGTAACAGGTATCTCTGAACCTTTGTGTTGTACTCTGCTCTGGAGCAATTGAGTTGTGAGCTTTACTGATTGCAATCAACTGATTGACTGGATTCATGAGGAGTAGAGGAGAATAAGCTCACAGAATCAACTTTTTTGTAAGATTGCTCAGTCATTCACCTAATAGCAATCTGAGATTGAGATATGAACACAGATGCAAACAGAGTATACCAACACAAATTGGCTGGCAATATGTTTGCTGTGTGCATGAGAGAAGAAGTATCTCACCAACAATGAAGTCTCAAAAACAGCAGCTAACACTCCTGCTTTATAACATGCATAAGAGCTTGTGCAATGCATGTTGGAGAAAATTAGGTGCAGATGCAAACGAGGCAACAGAAAAGCTCAATAGTTTTACAGCACTAAAAGATATGGACCTTGTCATTGATCTTGCAAATCCATTTTTCTTTGACATTGCCAACTTGCAATGCTGCACAATATTGTCTGAAAACAAACTTGGAGAATTTTTCATGCAACCACCAGCTGTAGCAGCAGCCTGTGATTAGAGCAGGAGAATTTCTGAAATCAAAGGAGAAGTCGTCCAGAGCATTGCAAGAAACAGAATGCTTCCAAAGTCTATCATGCAGAAAGGGGCATGCACTCACGTTGAGCGAACCAAAATTCTGAATCTGCACAACATCAGAGAAGGCGAGCGTTGCGGTCTGTCCATGAGAGAACGAAGCCAATTGTGGCACCTCACGATAGAAACTCGCGAAATTGACTCCGGTTTTAGATGGAATCGAATGACTGGTGATTTGTGTCGGGATAAGCACACCTGACACCGGTATGGAAAGATGCGCGTAGGGACGAAAATGACGCAGTGTTTAGATGCGGGCCGGAACTGATGCTCTGGATTTGCACCCGTCCACATGCGACTGAAACACGGCAAGACTTCGTCAAAGCGAATCTTCCGTATAATGTACCAGCAATTTTCCACAGATGCTCAGAGATCGTGATGACGACGACTTTCTGCCCTCCCATGAAACCCCCGGTTTCCTTCCTTCCCTGTGAGGAGGAATGTGACCTCTCTGAGGGAAAGTGATCTCTGGAGTGGAGGAGAAAAAGCATGCTCTTATCGCTTGGTGCCTTTGTTTCGCTTGACCGTACTAATTGTCAAGAGGAATCCCGCACTTGATATTTTGCGCTTGTTTCAAGCCGCCACAAAACCCAGCACGCCGGGTTGTGCACGAGAAGAGTCACTGTTCAGTGATCTAGGCCTGTTCCAGAAATGACATCGCATCCATTGCACTCTTCTTTGGAGGACTGCTGATTAAAGACTGTGGAGCTACTTTCCTGCCGACTGCCTTGTGGTACTCGTCGTCAAGCAGCTCAGCCATCATCCGCATCAAGACTTTCTGGTCGCGGCCGCTAAACGACTACCGCTGCCAGGTGACGCTTTCGTTTCGCTCAGCTTCATAGCAGGTGAATGGAATGCTGCTAGCTCGAATTTATGGCAAAGATAATTTGATCACGAGCGAAGTGTTTTCGATCACGAGGTACTCGAATAGGAGGGATAATATGCCTGATGCTTTGATCTTATGCCAAAAGCAGGGAGATTTAAGGCTTTGTTGAAAATTCTTCTCCCTGCGAACTACAGCAATCTTCTCTTTTTACGAAGGTAGAAGTGGTGCAGTAGAGTTTATCATTGATGTGTAAGCTCTTCTTGCAACCTTGTACATTCACAGTTGTGTAGGACTTTCCTGTCGTGTGCAAGGCTTCAACCTGACGGCTTGCTTGCACCTGGCACATTCACAATGGTGCACCTGGGTTCTTGTGTTACAAGAATGCTTGCTTGCACCTTTGCACATTCAGAATTGGTCAGGGTTCTTGTCTCGTATACAAGGTCACGAGAATGCTTAAACACCTTGCATATAACATTGACCAATACATGGTTCTTGTGTCATGTGCAAGGTTGTAATAAGGTTTGCAAATTTGCTTGCACCTTTGCACATTTTGGGCTGTTTGCAATGGTGCAAGAAGTCTTACTTGCACCTTTGAAGATGATGCACAATTGGGCATGGTTTTTGCAACATGTGCAAGGCTGCAAGAAGGATTTTGAAGATGATGCACAATTGTGCAAGGATTTTGTGTTGTGTGTAAGGTTTCAATAAGGCTTGCTTGCACCTTGCATTTTGACAAAGGTACAGGGTTCTTGTGTGACTAGTGGCTTGCATGCACCTTTCCATATTCATAATTGCGTATTGGGTGTCATATTCAACAATGCAAGAACCCTTGCTTGCACCCTTGCACATACACAATTGTGCATGGTTTTTGCATTCTGTGCCAGGCTACAATAGGGCTTGCTTGCACATTGCACATCCACACTTCTGCAAGGATTCAATTGTTTTGTGTGCAAGGTTGCAAGAAGTCTTGCTCATACCTTGCACAAGCCTTCTTGCAACCTCGCACACTTTGTAACTTCACAACTGTGCAAAGATTTTGTGTTGTGTGCACAGTTGCAAGAAGGCTTGCTTATTGGAGATTTTTCTTCTTGCTTTGTACACCAATTTATGGTCATTATTATATCACTCTTGCCTTTCACAGTTTCATCATACCTAAGTGGAAATTAGTTGTGAAAGACATAGGGAACTAGCATTTAGCATGTTGGTCATCTCTTATGTGAAACCCATGAGAGATCCATCATACATTTATCATATATGAGAATGTTGAACAAGAAAAAGGAAATTTCAGCCATGTCCAACTCTACTCAACTAGGCACAACTGATTACCAAAATTGCAATGAGTAAAACTATGGTGGGACTGTGGTGCTTGCAAAACTAGTCATATTTGGTGGTGGGACTGTGTTGCTTGTATTAACAAACGTTGGAAGACTTGTTGAGAGGAGGTACGTTGGATATGACTAGAATCCCACTCTTTTCTGTTTCCTTGCTTTAATTTCACAAGCTCTAGATTTAAATGTAAGCAAAGAATCAAAAATTAGATCTCTGGTTTTCGAAGCCTAATTGGTGTGAAATAAAGTTATTGACATGCTTGAAGATGTGCTGGCCACTATATGGGATTGACAACATAGGGACTTTGGCATCTCAAGAACGTGAATGGTGCATAGATTTGCATGGTAGATTGGACTTTTGTCTTTCACCTGTACCACATTCTTATAATATTTCAATATATGATTTTTAAGGTTTTTCTGGAGTATCCAGGTGGACATATCCCCTTGCAATATTGAAGGCTCAAGGCAATAAGAAATCACACTAATTGGTCATTGGTCATTTCGATAACATGTTCTGCCCCGAATTGTCCTTTGCACAAATTCAAAAGCCCGCAGCAGCAACATTTCATCAATCACAAGAGCTACTGACAAAAAGACGAGTCTCGTGTTTCTGAACTAGAATCTATAATATGAACACCATAGTTTGAATCTAATCCAAAAAACGAAAACGAAGCGGTGTTTCGCTGATGATCGGCGTTGTGCCGCATGGAGTAAATTCGGGGAATTTTAGTTGGAGATGCGATCAGCAGTCCTCTTGGCATCCCCTTTCACGTCCTCAGCTCCGCGCTTGGCTTCGTCACCTGCTCGCTGTGTTTCCGCCTTCACATTCTTACCTGCATTCTCAACTGAGCCGCTGGCCTTGTCGAAGTTCCTCTTGATTGCATCTCCTGCATCGCCAATGGCGTTCCTTGCTTTTCCCTGTCGGAAGAAGAAACAGAAATAGTTTCAGTGACAATTCAGTTGGAATAACACAGCCTTCAGGACTGTCGAAATCGACGAATCAATTCATCAGATTGCAGAAATGCTGAGAATGTGTGTGTGTGGTTCTCATCTGTATGAACACCACGACTGACCACTACTGAAGAGCAGTTTACAGTATTGGGTAAATTGAAAAGGGAATGTAGAAGTGGTAGTGCTCACTGCAAGGTTGTCGGCTTCGTCGCGAGCGTCGCTGGCAGTACCCTGAGCGTCCCTCTCAAAATTCCTGCTCTTATTTTCAGCTTGGTTGCCAAATCTTTCTGCTTTTCTCTGGACATCCCCTGATACGCTGTCGGCCGCGTCTTTGGCCTCCTCGGATTGCCCGGATACGAAGTTGCCGACATCCGTCGCGGCTCCTTGGACTTTGTCCTTGGCTGCTGAGGCAGTGTCCTTCACTTTGTCCGCTGCCGACTCCGATGCTTTTTTTATGCTATCTGTTACACTCTCTTCGGCGCGAACAGTGAGGGGTCGCACATTGGTCGATCTGATAACGTTGCTGGTGCTACTAGCATTATGGCTGACGTTCAAACGCAAGCCACCAAGAGTACAAGATGTCGAGGAGCTCAGTCTCGCCGCCCTGCTGCTGCTATGGCTGGACATTGTCGCTGGTGACGATCCGGCCACGACAAAACTAACCTGCACTGCCAAAGCATTCACGGCCGCCATCTTTAATCTTGATGCCCACGGAAAGGAAAAAATAAAGTGGGTACTACTGTGAAAACTACTTCCTCCCACCCTCGCTTCTAGAAAGCGATCTTTACCACCTTTTGAGAAGATAATAGCTGGGAGGAACTCGGTGCAAATGAGAAGATGAAGACTACAGTGTGCTAAGCAAAATTGACTCAAGCTGCGTGTAGAAAAGTACGGGGTTCGAAGCGAATGATGTTTATCGATAGAGAGGGAGGAGTTATATAGAAAAACGCGAGCAGATAAGGAGCGCGTCTGATCGTCAAAGTCGGGGGAGACACTTGCCATTACAGGAACCCTCATCTCTGCAACATGAAACCATGTTTCCGTTTTGGATTGGGTGCAACAGTCGTCGTACAATAGGATTTCTTTGCCAAAAGAAGTTGAGTACTGATTGTTGCCTATTGCAGTTCCACGTCTGGCGATGTGGGGAACTGCAGCAGCACAAGTGTCTATTCTCTTGACTCCGTTCGGCACGTGGCGCGGTAACACGTCCGTTAGCAGGGACGCGTGTTTGGACGAGGATTCGTTCGAGATTATAATGCGGTGATTGACAAAGATCATACAAGGTTCGTCATCTTGGGTGTGAACTTTCAAAATGGAAATGTTTAGGAGTTTCGAGATATATGGGTGTTGTTCTGATACATGCCCTAACGTTCCTAAGTACGAGGATTGTGCTTGCGGGACAGGGATGAAAGCGGCAACTTTGCTTTAAGTTTTTTTGCATCATCGGAATCCTTGCGCAAACTCTAGGCTTCTACACAATCAATCACAGACAGATTTCTTGAAGAACA
>Ga0116228_10005438_pt1 | contig 11359 bp, 7 predicted proteins | sample S1TSphfallax_2_FD_89694 | JGI IMG/M metagenome (GOLD analysis project Ga0116228, IMG submission 89694) | Host-associated microbial communities from peat moss isolated from Minnesota, USA - S1T2_Fc - Sphagnum fallax MG | ecosystem: Host-associated > Plants > Peat moss > Unclassified | place: USA...
CCTCGTCGGGTATTACCTCAATACACCGGAGGGCCGCAGTTATCTGCCGAGACTGCCGAACGTGGCCTTCGCGGCGCTCAGCGATCAGGATCTGGCCGCAGTGCTGAACTACGTCGTTTTCGACTTGGGCGGCGCCAGCGTGCCCTCGGGTGCACAGCCCTATGATGCCGCCGAAGTCGCGCGATGGCGCGCACGACCATTGACCGAAGTGCCGCTCACCCAGTATCGACGCCGACTGGTGGCGAGCTTGATCGAGCACTATCGTGCCCCGACCGCTCTGGGGTCATCCTACGCCCACGCCTATTGATTAATTAGTGGTGACCTGCAGGAAAGTCGGGGCTGAATCGCTCGAGCTTTGGCACGTCAAGGCGAACTCGTAGGCGTCTGCCGCCGCCACCTTCACGACCCTCGATCCGTTCACGCCGACGGAACCCGACCACCCGCCAGCGGCGCTGCACGCACGAGCACCGCGCGACGTCCACGTCAGCTGCACTTGCGCCGTGCCCTTGGCGACGGTCAGCGGAGATTCCTGCAGGGTCGTGGATACGTCGTGATAAAGAAGGTACGACACCTGCGTCGACTGGGTGATCATCGAGAACGTCAGCGCCACATCGTTTGCATTGCCGCCCACGGTCGGAATCGGCAACTGCGAATCCGCCCACCGATTCAGCGTGACATGAAAGTTCTTGAACACCATCCCGACATTGGTCGGACTCGTGGCACTGCCGATCGGGCCGGCGGTGGTGGACGCGGCGATATCCGTCATCTGCACGTTCTCGAACGTCACGTTCGTGTACCCAGGCGGATAACCCGCCACCGCCGGAAAACGCACCCCCGACGGAAACAGGTCGTGGATGAATGCGGAATCGACGCTGGCAACGACGTTGCTGACCGTCAGATTGTCTGATGGTAATAAATCCAGGAAACCGTCCGGACGCTTGCTCGTGTAGTTGTCGACCGAGCAAGAGGAGCACTCGAGTTTGAGCGAAGCCGCGTAGCCGCTACCGCCACTGCTCGAGTTGGTGTCGCGAGCGACACCGAGCCGCGGACCCACATCGTTCACCGTATCGAAGTGCACGTTTGCGTTGTACAGGGCAGGATCTCCGCTCAAGGTATGATCGAAGTAAAATAAATGCGGCGGTGGAAACCACAGATCGATGCCGCCAACATTGTCACCATGCACGTCTTGTAGATCACCATAGCGTTTCGAGGTGATGTTTTCGAACATGGAATCTTGCACGCTGCCCTGCCAACCCATCAACGTGCCATCCAACACGATGCCCGAGAAGGTGAGCGCGTGTGGCACCGCCGCATATTTGGCGGTTAGAGGTGTCTGTCCCGTCACGGTCTGATCGCTTATCCAGTTCTCGGAGAGCGAAAACGCCATCGGCATGAACTCGCTGCCACCGGCGCTCGCCGGGACCGAGAGGTTCATGCCGCTGACCACCACGTTGTTGCTGTTTCCGGTGATGTAGAACACCGCCGACAGATTGACGCCACCCACCCAGACTGCCTTGACGAAGCCGTGTTGCTCATTGAAGACAATATTGCGATGCGCTTGCAACCACCCGGTCAACGTGATGTCGTTGAACGCGCCGGCCGGTTGCAGGGAACCCACGGCCTTGACGAACTTCCCGTCCAACACGTATCCGCCCACGTCGGGATTCACCGGAACACTGCCTTGCCACACCACATTCCAACCGGTCAAGGTAACGTGGGTCGAATTGGCGATGACGAACGCCGGATGAAACAGATTGTCCACCAAAAATTTTCCGGCGCCGGTGAAGGTCACCGTCGTCTGGTTGTCGAGGAAGATCGCGCGATCGATCGCGAGACCGGAATGCAGCAGCACCGGACAATCGACCACCAGCGTAAATGCACCGTTCGCCGCCGCCGCAAACGCCTCGGTGGCTCCCGCAGTGTCGTCCTTTGTGCCCGTGCAGGACACCCATTCGCCGATCGAACGGCTGATCGAGGCATGCGCGCTACTGTGCAATCCAGCCGCGAGTAAAACAATCAGACAAAAAACAACACGATTGGACGGATGATTTATCGTTTTCATTATAAAAAAATAATATGCTTAGATGCATTGAACGCGCTGGCGAATGAGATGCCACTCCGTCAGGCCGCGAGCCTGTTGATGTATTGCGTCAAATGCAACGTGGCCATGGCGACGTCCGCGTCGCTCATGATGACCGGCTCGCGCCCTATCCAACGCCGGAGCTCGTGCGGATTCAACACCCAGATCTCCGAGCCCAACGCCGAGGATGTGCGTGTGACGTGAGAGTTGAGAAACACGACGATGGCGCGAATCTTCAAGGGTTTGGTCGCGGCATCGCGCAGCAGCGCTTTTATCAATTCAACTTCCGCCTCACACTGAATGATCGGCGCTGCGTCGGGCAAGCGCTTGGCAATCTGGATCTGTGCGCCGTCGAAGCGCATTTCCAATTTCTTGCGCGGTTTGAGGGAACTGCGGGTCTGGATAAGGAAGACTCCGCGGGTGCAGACGACCACGTGCCCGACGTTATCCCGTTCCTCGGGAATCAGGCGCAAGATCTGCGCGCCGTGGTGCCTCTGCTCATCGAGAAAGTCGGCGACGTCGCGTTCCGCGTGCCGGCCCTGCGTCAAGTGGCGGACACGTTCCTGGGTGCCTACCAACCTCACCGTGTACCAGGCTGCGGCGATGACGGCCGCGATCACGTAGACGACCTGCATTTGTTGTCATTCCTTAACAAGCGTTCCGCATCTTGTGCGGCGGCGCGCGCCAAAACTGAGACGCGGTTCACAGACTGCGATCCGCGGCGCGAGCGGGAGTTGTGTTATGTCCAGTCTACCGAGTCACGCGACGCCGGCATGCTCCGCGGGGAACGGCATCGGGTGGATCCCGGTCTGCAGTTTGGTGAGCCGCTGGAACTCCGGGCACGTCAGCGCAAGCTCCTCCACCGATCCCTGTGCGACCAGGCGGCCCTCCTGCATGATCAAGATTTCATCGAAGCGGTCGAGCAGGCTCAGGCGGTGTACCGAGGAGATCACGCAGGCGTCGGTGAAGGCGGCGAACAAATTCGTATAGACCCGCGCCTCGGTGGCCGGATCCAAGCTGGCGGTTGGCTCGTCCATCAGCACGATATCGCTTCCACAGGCGGCCAAGATGCCCCGCGCCAACGCAACGCGGCTGCGCTGCCCGCCGGACCAGTTCGCGGCGCGCTCAGCCAACGGGACATCGAGCCCCGGTGGCGTTGTCTGCACGAAGTCGGTCGCGCAGGCCGCTTCCAGCGCTCCCGCGTAAGCCGTGGCCACGGGCGGCCCCTGAACCGACTCGCAGAGGCCCAGGTTTTCGCCGAGAGTGCCCTCGTAGACCTCGGCGTCCTGTGGAATCAGCGTCGCGCGTGCACGCAGCAGTTGCGCCGTCTCGCCGGGCAATGCGTGGAGGGGACCGTCATCCAGCGTGAGCTTGATACGCTCGGCCGTATAAAGGCCGGCCATGACGCGCATCAAAGTACTCTTTCCGGAGCCGCTGGCGCCGATGAGCGCATAGCGCTTGCCTCGCTCGAGACAGAAATCCAACCGCTCGAGGGCCGCAGCGCCGCCCCGGGCGCATGTATGGCGGAAGGTCAGATCGCGGACGGTCATTCGCCGCCACGGCACCATGCGAGCCGTCGATGCGGGCGCCGGGAAGCTGGGCTCGCTGGACCGGATGAGATCCGCGCTCGTGCAATCGGCATGCTGGCGGGCGAAAGTCTGAAAATGCGAGGCGATGGAGGAGATGACGCCCGCGGCCTGCTGAGCGTATTCCCACACCATGTACAAGCTGCCGAGAAGCAACGGCTTCCCGACGAGGCCGTCCGAGTTCGCGCGCGTCGCGAGCCACACGAACAATCCCACGAGACCGCAGTTGAGCAGTCGCGTGGACAGATCCACCGTGCACCATTTGAGCTCATTGAGCACGATGGCCCGGCGCAGCGGTACGAAGACCGCCAACAGCCGCCGCTCGAGCCGGGCAGAGACTCCCCGTGCCTGGCGCAGGGCGTACACGGTTCCCGTATTGCCCAGGGTGTCGATGAGCGTGGCGGAATAATGACGCTCCGCTTCATTCTCCTGGTTCGCGAGCTTGAGCATGGCGCGATCAAATCCCATCACCGAACAAATGATGAGCGTAAAGCCGGCCACCGCCACGAATCCGACGGCGGGCTGCACCCACCAGAGTGCAATCAGCGGGCCAAACAAGCGGACCGCGCTGTTGAGATAGATGAACTGACTTTGTGCAAAGCCCGACAGGGCTTGCGTGCTTTGCTGGACGCGATGCGCGGTCGCACCCGAATGATGTGCCTCGTGCCAGCTCAAGGGCAGGTGGAACAATCTTTCCACCAGCAATGCCGAGAGCCGCTGGCGGACAGCCAATGCGCAGCGACGCTCGAGGATGCGTGCCGGTCCGTGAAGCACCCAGCTACCGCAGGCGACGCCCAAGACCAGCGACAGCCAAAGACCCGCGTCGTGAAAACCCGCGGTGCCGTGGAGCTGCAGGGCGTTCAGCGCCCTGCCCGATATGTACGGCACCGAGAGCAGCAAGGCCTGCGCGGCAATGAGCAGGACCACGGCCCCCACGAAGACGTGGCGCTGGCCCTTCAACTGCAGCCAAACGTCGCGGTACAGGGTGATTACGGCACCGGGTCGAAGGACACGGGCCTCAGCGGATATGCGCACCGGCGTTAAGTTAACGGCACGGACCGCCGCGTTCTGTGTGGTCGGTCACGCTGCCGTCGTTTGCGGCCCGCAGATCCTCGGACAATTAGCTACGGTTGTCCCGAGCCCCCGGCCGAACCGTAGATTTGGCCCGTGGCGAAACTTGCCTCGGCATCGGCCAGTTGCACATAGATACCGGCAAGCTCGGCGGGCATGCCCGCCCGGCCGAGCGGCGTTTGGCTGCCGAATTGCTTTTGCTTCGCAGACGACGCGCCCCCGCTGATCTGTAATGGAGTCCAAATCGGGCCCGGTGCCACGCCGTTCACCCGGATACCCTTGGGGCCCAGTTGCTTCGCCAGCGATTTCACGAAGTTCATGGTGGCTGCCTTGGTCTGCGCGTAATCGTACAGATCGGGTGTGGGATCGTATGCTTGCTCCGAGGTCGTCGCGATGATGCAGGCGCCCGGCCGCAAATGCGGCAACGCTGCTTTGATAATCCAGAACGGGGCATAGATGTTGGTCTTCATGGTCCAATCAAATTGCTCCGTGGAAATATCCAGAATGGAGTCGTGCGCCTGTTGGCGGCCCGCGTTGCTCACCAGGATGTCCAACCCATCGAGCGTCTCCACGGCTTGCGCCACCAGGCTGCGACAGAATGTCTCATCGCGCAGATCGCCCGGGATGGCGACCGCCTTGCGGCCCGCCGCACGAATCAGGCTCACCACCTCGTCCGCATCGGCCTGCTCCGCGGGAAGATAATTGATGGCAACGTCCGCCCCTTCTCGAGCAAAAGCGATGGCGGCGGCCCGTCCCATTCCGGAATCGCCGCCGGTGATGAGCGCCTTGCGGTCCTTCAAGCGGTTGTTCCCTCGATAGCTCGACTCACCGTGATCCGGGCGCGGCTGCATCTTCCCGGCCAAGCCGGGCCATGCTTGGTGCTGTTCCTCATAAGGCGGTCTTGGATAGCGGGATCTGGGATCGTTGGTCATATGCGTGCCTCTCAAAATGGAAATTTCAGCTGCTTATGGTAACCGTGTGGCGCAGGCGTCCCACCGCACAGTCCTCCGCGTTTGTTGTAGGGATTTTCCGAAAACGTCGCCATGATCATATGTAACGCTGCGAGCGACCGAGGCGCCGACTTTATGCGTCATTGCTTCACATCACCCGCAGGCACGAACGTGCGTTGATCGAGATAAGACAGACCCGTGCAGTCGTGCAAACAATTTCTGTGAGCACGCACACGGCAGTTCGACGGTCGCTAGGCTGAAATCCGTCGCGCTGTGCAATACCCGACTTCACCTGCACAGCGACGCGACAACCGAAGCCCGCCATATGGCCGCCGTGAGGAGAGACTTTGAGACAGGTATTGCGCGAGAAGACCGCACGGCTACACGAAGCCATCGATACTCATCCCTTGTTGCGAGTCCTGTCAGCGGCACAACCCTGTCCCGCAGAGCTCTACCTGGCGCTTTGCGTCATGGCTTGTGCGTATGAGCGAATCGAAAGCATGCTCGCTGCGGCACCCGCCGAGCTATCCGACCTGGTTCTTCCGCTGCCGGCGTGGACCGTCACGCTTCGCGAGGATCGGCGGCAGCTCGCTGCGTGGATGTCCGGCTACGCTGCGCAGAGGTTGCCGACGCCGCGTCTGCCTGAGTCCCATGCTGAGTGGCTGGGGTATCTGTATGTCGTGATCGGCTCCAGCCTGGGATCCGGCAATATCGCGAAGCGCTTGGCGGAACATGACGTACCGGCAGTACGCGAATTGCGATTCTTCCGGCTGAATGCGTCCCATGCAAGCCGGTTCGGCCGGCTCATGGCGCACTTGGATGGTTTGTCGGGAGAGGCGGCGGTGGGCGAGCTCGTCGCCGGCGCAAAGCTTGGATTTGCCGACTTCATCGGCGCGGCCAACGGCATCACGAGCCATAAATGTCGTGACCAGACGACCGAGCAGATGGCGGTGAGCGCATGAGCGCCAAACTATTCGAGGCGCTGCTTGCGCCGCCGAGCGATCGCCTGACCGCTGTGCGCAATCGTCCCGCGGCGATTCTGGAGGCCATTGCTGCGAAACGTGCCGCCATCGCGGAGTCCATCGCAGCGTCGCTCAATCGCGCCGGTGTCGCGAAGGACAGCGAGGTTGATCGAATCGCGGACTCCCTCGATGTTCTGCTTGAGAAAATGAAAAAAAGCGGAGATAGCTGGGCGGACATGCCCTCGCTGTTCACGCTGTTTGGGGAGCGGCTCACCCAGGGGGAGCCGGAACGATTCATCCACGCCCTGCAGCGGGCCGTCACCGAGTCCGGTGAAGATTTATCGCCGCTCGCGCAGCGGGTATCGGTTCTCGTGCTGCAGGACGCATATTGGACGAGCTTCGATCTCAGCGAACGGCGCGCCCTGTATGATCGGGAAGCGACCATCGCCCGCAAGATCGCGAAGGAGATGTTCGCGATCGAGCCCACGGTGCCCGCCCCTGATGTCACCGAGGACGCACTCACCGAATGTCTCACCACGTTCCTTACGCATTGGTCGAGGTGCAAGGCGCAAAGCTGGATCGCTTCGCAGCTGGAATACATCCGTTTGTTCGTCGATAAAACCGCGATTCTGGCCGATGCCACGGAGCAATGGACAGAGCTGATGCTCCTCAAGCTGGAGCAAGAAATCGGTTCCGCGGCCACGCCTCGGCGTGCGGTCAGCGCCGTCAGCCACGCAACGGAAGCACTGCTTGAAGCGATCGCACGGATCGCGACGATGCGGCGCGTCAGCACCGATTCGGGGCGGCTGTTTGAAAATGCGAACAGCCTCTGGCGCATCACGTTAATCCATGTCGTGCTCGCGGCAGCGCCGGGCAACTTGCTGGCCTGCGAATACGCCTATCGCCTGCGACCCGATCTATTTGCCAAGCTCGACGTATCGGCGCAGCGCATCGGCGAGATGCGCCAGGCGTTGCTCGATTCGTATCGCGCCTCCCTGGAGCGCCAGCAACTCGACTGGTTTGATGGCGCACTTAGGGACTTGCAGCGTCTCGCGATGGCGCCGGATGCCGTCACACGCACGCTTGCCTCATTTTCCTCGATCATCGATCGCACCGCGGATCGATTGACCGAAGGGTTGACCGATCAACGCGGCGCCAGCCTCGCGGGCGAACACATGCGCATGCTGGTGCGCGAAGTTGCCGTGACGCTGCATTGCACGGCCGACGTCGCCCATGGCCGCCAGCGTCTGCGCAGAGTCGTGGCGACCTTTATCGATGTGGCAGAACAGCCGGTGTTGTGGCGCAAGGCCCGGCAAATCGTTGCCATGCTGCAATTGCCCGAGTCGCTCGCGGCTTTTGGAGCCGACAATGAGGCGCGCGTCTTGCCCTGTATTCGCGAGATAGCGGATGCGGTGGCGGATCAGTTTACCTTCGTTCGCCGCTGGTGGGCGGTGCAAGCCGGCGTGGGCGACCCTACTTCCGCCGCAGCCAAGCTGCCAAACTGCTATCCCATCCGTTCGATTTTGGACGAAGTCGGGCTATTTCGCTGCGTGTACGGCAATCGCGCGGGAAAAGAGTTCACGCGCCGCGTGAGTCTCACTCTCAAGGAGAACCCGGAGGACCTGGAAAGCCTGACGATTGCCATCAAGAGCATCACCAACGCGCTCAAGTTCGAAGCGCTTCCGGCAAGCAATGCAAACGAGCTGCTTTACGGCCTCGAAGCGAGCCTCGAGGATATGGCGGCGGGTGCTCTGCTCGCAGTACAGGCGGAGCATATTACCGCGCTCGCCGCATCGCATCTGTCGACCCGGCTTAATGCGAACCAGGCAGAGCGGACGGCGGCCCTCGGCAGTCGGGATCTGGCTGCCGCTGTGCAATTCGGTCGCATCGACACTCTGTGGACCTTGCGACGACTTTCTCAGCTGGCCCTCACGACCGACGGCGCCGTCGATGAGCGCATGAATTGGTGGTGGAGCATCGCGGTGGCGAAATACATCGTCCGCCTGCCCTCCGCGCTCGCGCAATACCATGTCGATGCGGTGGATCGCGCCCTGCGCGAAATTCTGCCGGATCTGATCGCTGAGCGTACCTCCGCTCGGATCGAAGCCTTGTATCGTCGGTTGTTCGACATGCCCAAAGCTGCCAGTCGCGCCGCCACTCTCGTCGCGCCGATGCCCGCGGACACGAAGCAACGCCGCACCTTGCTGGGCGGTGGGTCGGCAGCCACGGGTAGCGGCGCTAATCGCGACGCTGAACTCGCCGCAGCCGCCCCGGAATTGCTGGCCACGATCGCCGCCGGATTGCATTCTGCCGTGTTGACGGATGCCGACGAGGAAATGCTCTGGGTTGCGCGCACGCGCCCGATCACGGCCGCCATCCAAGCCGCAGGGCCGGACGTGCTGGAGACTCAATGGCGCCGTTGGGTGGGCGCCCTCGACCAGCATCTGCCACCCACCGAGGCGGCGCGCTGGACCTTGCTGTTGCTGCGCGGTCTGCAATATGTTCGCGATGTAGCCCTGTGCGCCGAACTGCGCACCGTGCCCGAGGCCAAGCTGCAGCGGGTGCAGGCCTGGCTCGCGCTGGAGACCTCCGCCGCCGAAAAGGGCATCCTTACCGCGGAGCGAATCGGCAGCGTGCTGCGGAGCATGGCGGACGCCATCAGCGGCGCACCCCCGTCGCTTGCTGCGCTCAACGCCGGCAGTGTCGCGATCGAGTTCGGCCGGACCGAACCCGCGCTCTCGACACGTCTATGGCAACGTTTCTGGGCATGCTTGGAAACGGAGCTGCCGATGCAGTCGGGCGCGGCTCGCATGGCATTGGCCGGCCTGTGCGCGCAGATGCTGGGGATGGCGGAAGGTTTGGAGGACGCCGCCGCCTTTGCGCGTTGGCTCGCCGCCGAGACCGAGCCCTTGTTCGCCGAGGACGCAACGGTCGAACGCGACTGGCGCGCGACGTTGATGGGTTTGGTGGTATGCGCCATCAATCAAGGCGCGGCGCCCATGCCCGCGACCGCCATGTTGCAGCGCTTGATCCTGTGGAGCCCAGTGCTCGAACACCAGGCGCCGGATGGCTGGTCGGACACCTGGGCGGCCCTCGACGGGGTGCTCAGCGAGCGCATGGTTCCGCGCCTGCGTGCTCTCTTAATAGCGCTGAACGGCCCGATGGCCAATGTTCTATACGCCCGCACCAAAGTTTCTGAACAAATCCAGTTTGACGGGGCGCGTCGCTACCGAGCGCTGTTTTCGGGCTTACCACAGGCCGAGTCGTCATGGAACTTGAGTTCGCTGTCCGCCCCGCCGTCGCCGGTGCCGGAGGTCGTTCGGGACGAAATGCTGCTGGCGGCGCCGCAGAGCCTGGCGGAGGCGCCGGTCGATGCGATCGCGGTTGCCGCCATGCTCACCGTGGCTTCCACCACGGAAGTACCGACAACCCTCAAGCGCAGGCTCGGTCTGCTACGTCGGGAAACCCAGAACTTGGACGATGCCGATCGAGCGGCGATTGCGCTCAGTTTGCGGCTGGCCGCCATGCATCGCGTCATGCCCACCGCGGAAATCCGTCGGCACCTTCACGAGACATTGACGCTCGGCTTTCCGAAGGCCGCTGCGGCGACCGCGCTCAACACACTGACGTGGTTCATCAGCGACTGCCGTGACCGACTCGCGAAGCAACGCGAGCTCATGTCGGTGCTCGATGTGCTCCAGCAACATACGCTGGGATTGATGGCCGCGGTCCGCCTTACGGAACAGCAAGCCCGCGCCGCGTCGAATACGGTCACGCTCGCGCTTCGCCACATTGTCGGGGGTCTGCAGGGGATCTGCGGCACGCCTGGGTTGCGCATCGCGGTCGATTACCTGGAGGCCGGCTTGGATCCTGAGAAAGCACTGCCGCTCCTCGAGCGCGCCTGTGCGAGCATCGATGGCGCCGCGCCTTCAGCGTCCGCCGACCTGCTCGCCGTGCTTCGCACAATGACCGGCAAAACCCGATTAAACCAGTCTGCGGCCTCAGCATGAAAACAGTCGCCTTCAATGATTCGGGAAAATCCGCGCAGATCGAGACGCAGCAACGACTCCTGGACGCGCTGCTCGCGCGCCAGGTGCCGGTCAAAATGTTGTGCCGTGGTCGCGGGCTCTGCGCCACCTGCCACGTTCACGTCGATGCGGGTGCGGATTGCCTGACTCCCATCACACGTCAGGAAAAATTGACGTTGTCCATCCTGACGGGGGCGCGCAGCAACAGCCGCCTCGCCTGCCAGGCGAAGGTGCTGAGCGAAGGCGTGGAAATCAGTCTGCCGCAAGGCTTGTACGCAGAATCGTTCTCCGACATCGAGAAGCTCATCGGCAAGCGAACGACGACGCCGATATTGCATCCGATCAACGGTCGGGTCTTGATCCAGGCAGGCAAGATCATCACCCGCTCCGCGATCGCCGATCTGTCGACGATCGATGTCGACGTGTCGAACGTCATTTCCGCGCGCTGAGCGTCTGACCCAAGAGAATGAATCAAGAGAGGTATTTGCGATGGTCGATCTAGAAAAACTCACCGCGTCGGCCATCGATCCGGTGCTCGGCGGTCCGCGCGGCAATCACCTGTATTACAACCAGGAGGATTTCTTTCGCAACGAGATCGAGCGGGGCGAGATCTTCCTGCGCGATGGTCAGCGCGCGGCCAAGGACACCGAGGGATTCATCAACGGCTTGCACCTCGGGGTCG
>Ga0116228_10005439_pt1 | contig 11359 bp, 11 predicted proteins | sample S1TSphfallax_2_FD_89694 | JGI IMG/M metagenome (GOLD analysis project Ga0116228, IMG submission 89694) | Host-associated microbial communities from peat moss isolated from Minnesota, USA - S1T2_Fc - Sphagnum fallax MG | ecosystem: Host-associated > Plants > Peat moss > Unclassified | place...
AGAGGGGGCACGCAAAGCAGCCGCGCCCGGCGCGGGCCGCGCGGCCGGCGGATCGAGCCCACCGCGCGGAGGCTCGCGTACCGTCAATTTCAGCAGCGGCGTGATCAACAGTCCCGCGAGCCCCACGATGAAAAATGCCATGCGCCAGCTCATGAGACTGGTGATGAAACCGCCGAGCACGATGCCCACCGCGCTGCCGATCGGAATGCCGAAGGAGTAGGCGCTCAACGCCCGCGCGCGTTCCTTGCCCGGGAAGTAATCGCAGATCACCGAATAGGCCGGCGCGACGCCGCCCGCCTCGCCGACGCCGACGCCCACCCGGGCCAGGAACAGTTGCGCGAAACTCTGGGTGATCCCGCACAGCGCCGTCATCAAGCTCCACAGCGCGAGCGCCGCGGTCATGATCCCGGTGCGGCTGACGCGGTCGGCGAGCCGGGCGATGGGAATGCCGAGGAAGGTGTAGAACAGCGCAAAGGCGAGACCGCCCATCAGTCCCAACTGAGAGTCGCTCAGGTGAAGGTCGGCTTTGATCGGAATCGCCAGGATGCCGACGATCTGGCGGTCGATGAAATTGAAGGTATAGACGATGACCAGAACCACCAACACATAGGAGCGGTACGCGAGGGTGGCGGCGGCCTCGCCGGCGGGCGTACTGCGGGTGCCGATCACTTGAATTGCGTCAAGAACTCGTCGATCGCGGCGAGACACTCGGGCTCATCGAGCAACGGCACGTGGCCGCGATCGGCGACCACCAATTGGCGCAACGCGGGATTTTCGCTCTTCATGCGCGCGAACGTGGCGGCGCTCAAGATGTCGGAATTCGCGCCGCGGATGGCGAGCGTCGGTAAGTCGGCGAGCGCCTTCCATAGCGGCCAGAGATCGACCATCACGGCGGGCGCGGCACGCAGCGCCTCGCCGATATTGGGGTCCGCGTCCACTTCGACGACGCCCGCCGCGTTTGCGCGATAGCCGCGCCGCGCGAGCACGGCCCATCGGTCCGCCGTGAGGCCCGGCCACGCGTCGCCGTAGACGGCGCGAAGTTGCGCCACGGCCTCAGGCCAGGTACGCACGGGAGCGAGCCGGCCCGCGTATTGCTTGATGCGCTCGAGGCCGACCGGATCGAACTCGGGTCCGACGTCGTTCAAGATGATGCCGGCGATGCGCGGCCGATGGCCGTAGCCGAGCATCATCGCGAGCATGCCGCCGAGCGAGGTGCCGATGACCACGACACGCGGCGCGTCGGCCGCCGCGAGCAGCGCGAGCACATCCTGGACGTAGGTCCCCGGATGGTAGTTGCGCCACTGTGGGTCGCGCTCCGAAAAACCTCGGCCGCGCAAGTCGGGCACGATCACGCGATAGGATTTGGCGAGATGCGGTGCGAGATCCTCGAAGTCGCGGCTGTTGCGTGTCAGCCCGTGCAGACACAGCACCGTCGGAGCGTCGGCGGCCGGCCCCGCGTAGTCCCGCGCATACAGGCGCAGCTTATCGTGACTCTGCCAGTCGATTTCCGCGTAAGGCTTGGGCATCGATCCCATCATCTTGGTTTCCCGCAAGAGACGCCAGCGTTCAGGCCGGCGAGGGATAGCGGCACGTGTATCTGTGGATGCAGCGCAGTCTTTCGGGTGTTCTGTCGGATGTCAATGCATGGACCATCCGTGACTGACCACCAGCGATTGTCCCGTCAGTGCATTCGACTCGAACCCCGCGAAAAACAGCGCCGCGGCGGCCACTTCCTCGATGGTCGTGAATTCGCCGTCGAGGGTTTCCTTGAGCATGTTGTCGCGGATCACCGCCTCGGCCGATAGCCCGAGTGTTTGGGACTGCTGCGCAATCTGCCGGTCGACCAGCGGCGTGCGCACGAACCCCGGGCAGATGACATTCGCGCGCACCCCGCGCTTGGCCCCTTCCTTGGCCACCACCTTGGCGAGGCCCAACAGCCCATGCTTCGCAGCGACATACGGCGCCTTGAACGGCGAGGCTTCCTTCGAATGCACCGAGCCCATGTAGATGATGCTGCCGCTGCCTTGGGCATACATCTGGCGCAGCACCGCACGCGTGCAGAGAAATGCGCCGTCCAGGTGGATCGCCAGCATCTTCTTCCAGTCGGCAAACTCGAAGTCCTCGAGCGGCGCCACGATTTGCACGCCCGCATTGCTCACCAGCACATCGATTCGTCCGAAGGCTTCGAGGACGGCCACCATGCCGGCCTCGACCTGCGGTTCGCTGGCCACATCCATTCCGACCGCGATTGCCTCGCCGCCGTCGAGATTTATCTCCGCCGCGGTCTGCAGCGCACCCGCGCCGTCGACATCGGCGATCGCGACCTTGGCGCCGGCGCGGGCGAAGGTGCGGGCGATCTCCCGGCCGATCCCGCTCGCCGCCCCGGTGACGACGGCCACCTTGTCTTTGAGGCGCATCTCGTTCGAGTCGATCAATGGCTGGGAATGGCGATGGTTAAAAATGGTAGGTCACCGTGCCGGAGTACGTCCGCGGCGGACCATAGAAGCCGATCTGACTCACGCCGCCGATGAAGGAATTGGCGGGGCCGATCGGCCCATCGCCGAAGTCATAACCGGCCACCCGGTACCAGCGGTCGGTCAGGTTCTTGGCGTCGATCGAGAAGCGCCACGCCTTGCTGAGTGTGGTGAACGCGACGCCGGCATTGAGCAAACCGTAGGCATGCTGGTCGGTCACGCTCTGGATGGTATTCGCGACCTTGGTGAAGCTGCGCCAGTCGTAGCCGGCGCGAGCCAGCACGGAGCCCTGCGCAAGATCCCAGGTGTAGCCCGCGTTGCCGGACAAAGTCCAGGTCGGCGCATTGATCGGCCGGTTGGAGTCGGCCGCATTCACCGTGGTCACACCGGGGCCGCAGCCCGGCGCGAATGTGAAGGGATTGCAGGGCACCAAAAAGTCCTTGTAGTAGGAATCGAGGTAACCGCCGTTGAACCCCAACGTCAACGCTTTGAGCGGCCGCCACACGGTCTCGAGCTCGAGCCCCTCGTTGATCTGCTTGCCCGCGTTGAGCACCGCGGTGAGATTGGTCGGCGCGCCCAGGTAGTCGACGAAATCCTGCAATTGGATTTGCGCGTTCTTGTAGGGGTCGTAGAACGCGGTGAGGTTCAGGAGCAGCGTGTCGTCGAACAGCGTCGACTTGATGCCGGCCTCGTAGTTATCGGCGGTTTCCGACTTGTAGCCGTTTTCGGTGTCCGGATACACCGCAGCGTTGCCGCGCATATCGAAGCCGCCGCTCTTGAAGCCGCGGCTGTAGCTCACATAGGCCATCACGTGTTCGGTGAAGTGATAGTCGAGCCCGACGCGCGGCGTGACGTTCACATACGTGCCCTTGCCGGTGTAGTCGGTCACCACGCCGTTGAAATTGAAATACCCGGGCGGCAGCGTGGTCAGGGGATTGAAGAGTTGCTGACCCGGCTCCAATTGCAGCGGGGCCACACTGCCGTAGCCGGTCTGGAACACCTGCGCGGTCTTCTGATCCTCGTTCCAACGAAGTCCCGCGTCGAAGTTCAACTGGTCGGTGATCTTCCACGCGGTATCGCCGTAAACAGCTTCACTCTTGGTGAGCACACACCCTTTGATGAGACTCGTGATGTAGAAGTCGAACGCCGGGACGCCGAGCAAAGTCAGCGTGCCAACCGATCCGTTGTAGGCGCCGCAGGCCGTGCTGTCCATGTAGAACACACCGCCCACCGCCTTGACCCGGTCATTGGTGAAATTCAATTGCGCCTCGCCGGAGGACTGCTGATCGTGGTACTCCGCCGGCACCTCGAAGAGGTTCTGGTCGATTTCCGCGAAGTTGATGAACTGCTGGCTCTTGCCTTGGCCATAGGCGGCGACCACTTTCAGCCCCAACTGATCGGTCAAGCTCTGAGTGTAGGTCGCCGATTCGCCGCTGCGGTGCGAGTAGTCGTTGTCGACCGGCATGTCGTCGTACATGTCGAAGCGGCTGTTCAGCTGCGGGACGAGATAGTTGTTGAGCCGCTGACCGCCCGCGGCATTGGAATTGTCCAGCGTGTCCTCGGCGATGATCTTGAGCTTCGAACTCTCGCCCCACGTGATCGTGAGATTGGCGCGCCCCGCTTGCACGTCCTTGTTCGACACGGCGACGCCGATCGGGCTCGCGGGGCTCGGTGCCGCTCCCCGCTGCGCCACCACATGCCCGTAGCCGCCGTGTTCGAGATCCGCGAGCGCGATGCCGAAATACACGTGGTCCGCAATCACCGGCAGCGAGAAGCTCACCTTCTCGTCATGCTCGCCGAAATTGCCGCCGGTCACCGAGGCGGTCAGCGTTGCAGGGCCCGCGATGTCGCGGGTCACGTACTTGATCGCGCCGGCGATCGTGTTCTTGCCATAGAGTGTGCCCTGCGGGCCGCGCAGAATTTCGAGGTCCTGCACGTCGATCACATCGAGCAGCGCCGCTTGGGCCCGGGCCAGGTAGACATCATCGATGTAAACCCCGACGCCCGGATCGAATCCCCATAGCGGGTCGTCCTGGCCCACGCCGCGGATGTAGACGTTGATGGTGCTGCTGGTCGCGCGATCGGCGGAGATCTTGAGGTTCGGCACGAAACTGTTGAGGTCATCGAGGTTGGTGACGTCCCGTTCCTGGATGGTGGCGGCGCTCAACGCCGTCACCGCGACGGGTACGTCCTGCAAGTTTTCCGCGCGGCGCCGCGCGGTGACGACTATTTCACCGAGGCCCTCCGAGGCCGTCGCATCGTCCGCCGTCGATGCAGCGACCTGGGTGGTGACTTGAGCGTGAACCGCCGGACCCCACAGCGTGATCGTCGCGAGAAGCGCCCCGGCGGTGACGCTGGCGAAAGGACTCGAACTGGTCTTGGTCATGCTGGCTCCCCGAGATCGGACGGACATCTTTGCGTGCCGTCGTTGTAATGGCCCTCAACGGGCGTTGAGGAAATATTCAACGATCGTTGAGGTATAGTCAAGTACCGTTGGCCGACTTCGCGCCGCGCCGCGTTGCAGGGCGGGTATCAACACGGGAGAATGGGGACGATGGCTGGCGCGCGCCGCAAAATGTCAAACAAGAAGGCCGGGGACAAAACCGGCAAAGACCGAATCCTCGACGCCGCGGAGCAATTGTTCGCGCGGCACGGATTCTATGGCGTATCGGTTCGCGACATCACCGACGCGGCGGGGGTCGACGTCGCGTTGGTCAACTACCATTTCGGCAGCAAACGCGAGTTGTTCACCGCGGTGTTTCAACGGCGCGCCGAACTGTTGAATCCCGAGCGGCTCGCCCGTTTGGAGGAGGTGCGGCGCGCGGCATTGCCGGGCGTGGCGACGCTCGAGGACATCGTCAATTCGTTCACCTCACCGATGCTGGAGCGTTCGGCCCGCGGCGGCCCGGGATGGAAGAGCTACTTCGCGCTGGTCGCGCAAGTGAATAATTCACCCGAATGGGGCCCGGTGCTCATGACCGAGCATTTCGATCCGCTGGTGGAAAGATTCATCGAAGTCGTGCGCGAAGCGCTGCCCGGCTGTGCGCCGCGCGATGTGTACTGGGGCTATCAGTTTCTGACCGGGGCGTTGACTCTGACCTTCGCCGAGACCGGACGCATCGATAAATTGTCCGGGGGTCTGTGCAAATCATCCGACCTCGACAGCGTCCACGAACGGCTTGCGCCGTACGTCGCGGCAGGCTTTCGAGCGTTGTGCAAAGGCACGTCGACCACGGCTCGGGGGGCCAAAACGGCGCCGGTCGGAGCTAGTCCTCAGCGGGCCGGCGCGGCGGGCAGAACCAAACCTTCGCCGTTGGCCAAAACCAAGGCTCGGTGAAACAAGGCTCGCTTAAACCCAAGGGTGCATTTCGCCGATGCGGATGGAGTGGGGCGCAGATGTTGAAAGTGGACGATAATTTGCCCAAGAGTGGGCCGAGGTCTTCGATTTGATCGGCTTGTTGCAGCGCGTCACCACCGCGCACGTCACCATCGATGGCAGTCGCGTGGCCTCCATTGGTCCGGGCCTTCTGGTACTCGTCGGCGTTCGCCCGTCGGACGACGAACAATCCGCTCTCCGGTTGCTCGAGCGCGTGCTCGGCTACCGGGTGTTCGCGGATGAAGCCGGTAAAATGAATTTGAGCCTGACGCAAATCCAAGGGGATCTGCTGCTCGTTCCCCAATTTACCTTGGCGGCCGACACCCACAAGGGTTTGAGGCCCAGCTTCAACTCGGCGGCGGCCCCCGAACTGGGCCGGCGGCTATTTGACACTGTCGTGGAGGCGGCGCGGGTTCGGCACCATCGAGTCGAAACCGGTGTTTTCGGGGCCGATATGCAGGTGTCTCTGACCAACGACGGGCCCGTGACGGTCTGGTTGGAGAGTTGATCAATAATAGATCAAATGCGACTGAACACGCAGCGAGGTGTCACGGTCAAATGTCATAATGAGTTTGGCGTATCATTGGCGCCCAGTGTGGGTTAATCAGGAATCGGAGAAGCGATATGTTCGATTCGAAAATGCTGCTGGTCATTCTGGCCATAGCCTTGGTGATTTTCGGCACCAAGCGTTTGCGCACCATCGGAACGGACCTGGGCGCAGCGGTCAAAGGTTTCAAGAACGCCATGAACGAGGGCGAGTCCGAAGAGAAAGTGAAGCAGCTCAAGCAGCAGGACGCGGATTTCGACGCGAGCGCCGCAAGCGCGCCGCCGCGCGAGGCTGAAGCCAAGGTACCGCCCAAGACCAACGTCTGATGCCGCATGCTTGATGTTGGATTCTCGGAGATACTGCTCACCTCGGCCATAGCACTCATCGTGTTGGGTCCGGAGCGTCTGCCCAAAGTTGCCCGTCAAGTCGGCAATTGGATGGGCCGAGCGCGCGCCATGGCGCGCCAATTGAGCGAGCAGCTGGAGCGTGAGGTCAACGCCGAAGAGCTGCTGAAGCTCCAAAACAAGCCGGTCAACGAATCTCCCAAGGCCGGCACCCCCGCCGCCATCGATACGACGCCGACGCCCGCGACTGCGCCCGCCGTCGGCGTCACGCCGGCCGGCAACCACTCGCCGATCAGTGCAAACTCACCGGCCGTCGCACCCGGCACCACGGCGCCCGCCAATGCTGCGCCTCCGCCGCCGTCCCCGATCACCCCGGACCCGGTTTATGGGCTCGCGGCCTCGGCCACCACGGCCGCCGCCATGCACGCCTCCGATCCGCCGGCGGTAGACAACAAACCGCCCAATGAGTGAGGCCGGCGAACCGGGGGAGTTGGCTGAAGGCACGCTGATCTCCCACTTGCTGGAACTGCGCGACCGGCTGCTGAAAGCCGTGTTGGCGGTTGGCATCTGCTTCATTCCGTGCGCGATTTACATGAACCAGCTGTTCACGTTCGTCGCCGATCCGCTGATCCACAAATTACCGGCGGGCGCGACGCTGATCGCCACCAGCGTGGTGGCCCCGTTCACCGTGCCCTTCAAGCTCGCGCTGCTGCTCGCCTTTGGCATCGCCATTCCGTTCGTGCTGTATCAGGCCTGGGCGTTCGTCGCGCCGGGGCTGTATCGGCACGAGAAAAAGCTGGCCGTGCCTCTGCTCGTGTCGAGCGTGCTGCTGTTTTACCTGGGCGCCGCGTTCGCCTATTACGTGGTGTTCCCCGTGATGCTGAGTTTCTTCGTCGCGACCACGCCGCACGGTGTGCAGATGATGACCGACATGGGCAGCTACCTCGATTTCGTGATGATCCTGCTGCTCGCGTTCGGTTTGGCGTTCGAGGTGCCGGTGGCTACGGTACTATTGGTGTGGACCGGCTTCGTGAGGATCAAGACGCTCAAGAAGAATCGCGGTTTCGTGTTGCTCGGGATATTCATCTTTGCCGCCTTCGTGACGCCGCCCGATGCCGTGTCGCAGAGTGCCATGGCGGTGCCGATGTATTTCCTCTATGAAATAGGGATCATCATGGCGGGACTATTGCTCAAGGATAAAATCGCGGCGCGCGCCAAGGAAGAGGCTGAACAAGCCGAACGCGAAGCCGGAGTCTGATTTGGCCGCAACTTTTTTGGGGCAGCCGCGCGGCCTCGCGACGCTCTTCTTTACCGAAATGTGGGAACGATTCACCTACTACGGCATGCGCGCCTTGTTGGTGTTGTTCCTGGTCGCCTCGATCGGCAGCGGCGGCTTCGGCATGGACGACAAGACCGCCACGGCGATCTATGGGCTGTACACGGCATCGGCGTACCTCGCGGCTCTGCCGGGCGGCTGGATTGCGGATCGACTGATCGGCGCGCAACGCGCCGTGCTCGCCGGCGGAATCGCCATCACCGCGGGCAATACCATGCTCGCGATGTCGACGACTCCGCGCGGTTTCTATCTGGGGCTGGTCATCATCGTCATCGGCGTCGGATTGCTCAAACCCAATGCGAGCGCCATCGTGGCGGACTTGTATCCGGAGGGCGGAGCGCGGCTCGACGCCGGGTTCACGATTTTCTACATCGGCATCAACGTCGGCGCATTCCTCGGGCCATTGGTGACGGGCGAAGCCCAGGTTTACTTCGGGCCGCGGGCCGGATTCGCGGCGGCCGCCGTGTTCATGGCCATGGGAGCTTTGCAGTTTTATCTCACGCGCCGGCATCTCGGCAACTCCGGCGCATACGTGGCGTCCGGCGGCCGCGGCAGGGAATGGCTTTATTTATTTGCTGGAGCGGCCGTGTTGACCTTGACCGCGGCGGCCGCGAGCTTCGGATGGATTTCCGTGAATGCGGTGGGTCTCGCGCAAATCACGGCGTACGTGATCCTCGCCGTGGCCCTGCTCTATTTCATCTACTACTTCACCGCGGCGCGCCTCGATAGAGAAGAGAAGCGGCACGGCGTCGTGCTCGTGGTGTTGTTCCTCGGCAGCGTGCTGTTCTGGTCCGGCTACGAGCAAGCGGGGTCGAGCTTGAATTTATTCGCGGAGCGCTACACGGATCGCGTGCTCGGCGGGTTCCACTTCGTGATACCGGCCGAATGGTTCCAATCGCTGAATTCGTTTTTTATTTTCATTTTCGCGCCGTTCTTCGCGTGGCTGTGGGTCGCGCTGGGCCGGCGCAACTTGAACCCCTCGGTGCCGGCGAAGTTCGCGCTGGGTGTGATCCTGATGGGCTCAGGGTTTCTGGTCATGGCGGCGGCGGCAACGATCGTCGCGGCCGGGTCGAAAGTGCTGCCGTACTGGCTGATCATGACGTACCTGCTGCACACCTTCGGCGAAGTTTGTTTGAGTCCGGTGGGCTTGAGCTACTTCACCAAACTGACTCCCAAGCGCTTCGCGGGCCAGATGATGGGAATGTTTTTCCTGTCGCTGTCCTTGGGCAATCTGGTCGCGGGATTGATCGCCGGCGAATTCGACGCCAACAACGTGGCGGCGATGCCGGGGCAGTACATGCACATCGTCTATTTCGCGGTCGGCCTCGGCGCCGTTTTGCTGGTGCTCAGCCGTCCGGTCAAAAAGCTGATGGGCAACATACAGTGAACCCCGGCGCGGCGCCGCAGGCCTTGGGTGCCTCGGGTAAATTGCGCGATCGACGTTATGCCGCGAAGTTGATTCTCGCCTTGGGCACCGTGTATTTGGTGTGGGGCTCGAGCTTCATGTTCACCAAGGTCGCGGTCACCAATCTGCCTCCCGCGCTATTCTCCGGAATTCGATTCGTCGGCGCGGGATTGCTGCTCGCGCTCATCGCCCGCCTCTGGAGCGGCGATCGCTGGCCCGCCCGCCTGCTCGAGTGGCGGCACGTCACCGTCACGGGCTTTTTCATGGTGTTTGCCAGCAACGGGCTCAATACCTGGGCGCTGCGTTATATTCCCAGCAATCTATCGGCGCTGCTCAACGGCACCAGCGCGTTTTGGATCGCGGGCTTGGGCGTCTTCGGGCCCCGCGGCCATCCCCTCACCCGCTGGGCGATGATCGGTCTCGGCATTGGATTTGTGGGTGCGGTGCTGATGCTGATACCTCGCGCTCCCTTGAGCACGGCGGGTTTGTTGGCGCAGTTCGGCGTGCTCGCCGCCTGCTTGTGCTGGTCGTTGGGCACGCTGTATTACCGCAGCATCGACAGCGGCTTGAGCTCGCTCATGTTCATGGCGCTGCAGATGTTCATGGGCGGTCTCATGCTGCTCGGCCTCGGCATCGTGCGCGGCGATACGGCGCACTTTGCGCCGGATGCCTCCGGCCTGATCGCGCTCATCTACCTCACGTTTTTCAGTTCCTGCCTGGCGTACACGGCGTATGGCTGGTTGACGGTGAACAGCACGCCCGCGCTCATCGGAACCTACAGCTACGTGAATCCGGCGATCGCCGCGTTCCTAGGCTGGTGGTTTTTGCACGAGCATTTGTTCGCCCTACAGCTCGTCGGCATGGCGGTTATTATCCTGGGTGTTTGCCTGTTGACGCTGCCCGGCGGCAGCCTAACCGATCCGAAGACGCTCGCCGAGCCGAAGACGCAGTGAGCGCGGCGCTAGTGTCGATTGTTCAGGGTCGATTGATCAGGGCCGCTCGTTCAGCGGCGCTTGACGATCACTTCCACTTTGCCCTTGCCGCCCACGAACCAGGAACCGACGAAGCTCACCAGGCTCACCAGCACCGCGGTCCAAAAGGCTGCCTAAAAGCTCGCCACATGCATGCCCGGCAGGATCCCTGCGACCAACGCCACCATCCCTGCGTTGATCACCAGCAAGAACAGGCCGAGAGTGAGGATGGTCATGGGCAGTGTGAGCAGAATGGCGATGGGCCGCACGATGGAATTCACGATGCCGAGCAACAGGCCGGCAAGAATCAGGGTGGATGCGGTATCGATGTAAACTCCGTTGACCCAAGCGGTCGCCAGCCACAGCCCGAGCGCCACCAACGATGCGCGAATGAGAAACCCCAGCATCGCGGCTCCTTCAGTAATCGAGTCCGGGCAGCGGCGGATCCTTGGGCGGTTCCACTTTCGGCTTCTTGGGAACCGGCGGACTCTCGAGCGTCACCTTGATCCGCGAGAGCAGCCGCTCCCAGCCCATGCGAATGCGCACGTAACTCTTGTCCCAGGCGGCGGCCTCCGGAACTCCCGATCCCAGCAATCGCAGCGAGGTGGTGCCCTCGCCCTTGCGCACGTCGAGTATGAAGTCGTCCACGATGGCGCTGTCGCTCGGCGGCCAATCACGGGTATTCAGATAGATGAGACGCAGGCGCCGGTTCACATCGAAGATATCGATGTGCGCCTCCCGGCCACCCTCGTTGCGCTTGCCGATGCGATAGCAGCCGCCTTCGCGCGGATCGATCTCCGCTTCCTGACCGGACCAGACACGAATCAAGCGCGGATCGGTCAAGGCGCGCCAGACACGCGCGACCGGCACGTCTACTTCCACCAAATGGGCGTAGCCGCGAGTTCC
>Ga0116228_10005440_pt1 | contig 11357 bp, 8 predicted proteins | sample S1TSphfallax_2_FD_89694 | JGI IMG/M metagenome (GOLD analysis project Ga0116228, IMG submission 89694) | Host-associated microbial communities from peat moss isolated from Minnesota, USA - S1T2_Fc - Sphagnum fallax MG | ecosystem: Host-associated > Plants > Peat moss > Unclassified | place: USA...
TGGTTAGCTATGGGTTAGGAATACAATGAAAATGTGTTTCTTGTCCATGCTCCATACATCATCCATCTTGCACATTTTATGGAGGGTGAATGGTTTATTATTGGGTGCATGTTTGATTTGGGCATGGATTTTGGGGCATGTGATTTTAATGTGGAACATTTGGGTGAGAAAGGGCTAGCCACACCTAGTGTTTAGGTCATGGTGACAAAGATGCCTTCAACATTTGAGTGGTGTCATGTGACAACTTTGTCGATGTATGGTAACGAAGGACTTGATAAAATTCAAGCAATCAAAATAAATTGAAAAAATAATAAACCTAATCAATTTTTTTTAATAGATTACAAAATAAAATCATATAAGATATTATAGAAGAAATGATTTTTTTCTTCAAAATATTGTAGTACCTTGGTGGCTTCAACACAAATTCTATTAAATATAGAAATGTTGAAATTTTCATAAATTATTTTTCTCAAAAGAATTGTGAAGGTAGTTGAATTTTTGGGGATTTGTTGAAATGAAATATTCAAATTATTTAATTATCCATCAAACATGTGTTGAAGTCACGCATGCAATTATGATTGATATAATCAATTAACACATATAAAATCAAAATTGGAATGATCAATATAACCAATTTACATTTATGGATGTATGACAAATGTAATCAATTTACAATTACAAAATATTACCAATATGATTATTATTCATTCATTTAATAAAAAAATGATTGGTATAGGTATAACATGTTGTATTATGTTTTGAAGAAACATTATCTCATTATGAAGTGGATTTCATATTTGAAATCCAATTATAGAAAGAAAAAAATCATATGTCAACATTGAATACCAAGTAACATATATATATGATTCATACATGTAGAACACATCATATTATGTTTTAGTTATAGCATTATGAAATGAAAACTTAAGGTCTTAAAATTGTTGTAATTTTTTCACACCAAAATGCAGATGGCAACTATCATCACTTTCCTAGCATTTTATTTTAAAGAGTCCCAACTTGCAACAATAGGTAATTTTAGGGGAGTTCAATGAGAGTTTAACTATACTTGAGTGGCATTTACAATTTTAATTAATTGTGAATCGTCATTACTTTAGGTAAAAATGTTGTGCTTGTCATGAAAGGTCCACAACACAAATGTTGGTGATGGAACTTGGTGATCAGGATTCCAACATCAGGATTCTCACTCCCAAAGTGGGAGCTCATTTGGGAGTTTGGAGGTTCATTCCCTCACGCTCTCCCACATTCTCGAAAGCATGAAATGTGACTCCCGAACTTCACTCTTTGATGTGCAACTTCACAAACCCTTGCCTTGGTTGCGAGCCCAAGGTTAGGGTTGCGACAATGCATAACTTGCAAATTGCATTTGTCAACTATAAAAAAAAGTGAAAAACCTTGCCAATAAACGAATGGCAACAAGAACACCAAACCAAGTTTAAAGCAAAATCTTTTTTTCATTATTTTATGCAATTAGTTTATTTTTGGAAGTTGTTGGTAGGTTGATGCGTTCCCAAGCTCCTTGCCAAACTCAAAGATGAGTCTAAGGTAGAAAACAGTGGAAAGGTTAGGAGTTCGAGGCACGTTCCCTAGCTTTCAGCACTTTAAGGGGTAGAGGGGCGTGTTGGAACTCTGAGATGGGATTAGGAAGAGTGACAAGCGATTTATTCACTCACACAAATCTGCATCCAACCAACCACAAGTTGGTTAGTATAATGTTGGAACACCTTTGGTGCTAGGACAAGCCATAGGTAACCTCGAACTCACAAGACTCACCATGATTCGGATTCGAAGGAAGCCACCACCTTCCCCCACATAGTATACTCTGCACCTCTCTGTGAGGCCCACATCCAAATGGCTTTTTGTCTCGGGACTCCCAAAGGGGAGTCCCAAAATTACAAGTTTTGGAACTCTTGCAACTTTGTGGGGCTATAACTTCGTGCTCAGACCTCCAACTAGGATGAGGTCTAAAGCAAAATTACAGCCCTTGTCGAGAGCTTTCCAAGAGCATGTCGCATGCCACCTGCATGCACGGAAGTCGGGTCGATTCTCGACTTTTTGTGGTTGGGAGTCAAACTGCCAATTTTGACTCTCGACCTTTCTTTTTGCCATAACTTGTGTTGCAAATGTCCAAATGGGTCATGAAAACCCATTTTAAACATCTACACTTCAATAGCTTTTCGATGATATAAAGAACTTTTCAATGTGAGGTGTTTTGACCTTTGCAATCATTCTTTGAAGGTTTGGAAGTCCACCAAGACTCCAATTCCCAACATGGGAGCTCACTTGGGAGTGAGTCTTCATTCTCACACTCTCTCACACTCCTCTTGCCCCACGCCCTTGCAAACCTTTGCCTTGGTTGCGAGCCCAAAGCTAGGGTTGTGACATAGGTCAAGAACCAATGTTTGTCCAGATTAAGTGGTCAAAATTGTTTATTTATTATGTAACAATGAGCATCTAGATGATTGCATTTTTATATATTTTGTGCCTTGATTTTACAAGAATTTTTTGCTACTTAATTTATCCCAATGTTCTTATCTTCATTCCACATAACTAATGACCATGTGATTTCATGTAATGATTGCAAAATGTATATATGTTATCAACATTATAAGAAATAGAATTTTTTTTGTGGTAATGAACAACATTTATTTTACACCCATGTCAAAACTTAGGGTTTCACATTAATGTTTTGTCCCTCTTAGCTGCTTAGGGATGAAACTCTCAAGAGATCACTACCCTATTTGAATAGTCATTAGGTACAATGAGGTTAAAAGACCATTTACTTCTTGCACTTTGCTAGCAAATCAAAAAATGGTGTGGATTTTTGAATGGAATAAACCAATGGATCCACATTATATCACTAAATGTCTATAGGACCACTTCAATTTGTTTTATGGTTTTGCCCAATGAGGGAAATGACATTCAATTTCAGCACTCTCATACATTCTTTGAATCATGTATGGGAATGTTATATTGTTGACAAGTCTGCTAATGAGGGCTGAAAACTTTGATACCCAATGGGTTATAGCATGTTGGGATTGTTGTTTATTTTTCTATGCCTTGTTTTGAGTTTGGTTATGGAATGTTTACAGTTGGAAGGCCTAAAAGAGCAACATGATTCTAGGTTTGTAGCATGTTCACTAGTTCACAATTAGTCTCATACTTCAATCTTGGTTTAATCTAAATAAAATGTTTTGTGTTTTGGCCAAAGATTGGTTATGTGTTTAATACTAGACATAGAAAATGCTTGGGGATTGTTAATGTCAGTAGGTAGTTTGAGTAGTTTTTAATGGGGTAAAGACAAAAACAAAACAAAAAAAACCAATTTTCAGCTAGGTAGGTTTTACTTATAAAATTACAGCGGCACAATTGATGCCAACCATTTATTTCCAATATAATGAATCCAAGCTTGTTTCTTATGTATTGAATGTCTTGATTATTATAAGTTGCCTAGGTGTAGGATACATATGTTTTCAAATTATTGACATGGGATTATGTACCATGATTGAGAGCATAGAGCAAATTCAAAAAAAGGTTGTATAACTAGTCTTGCACAACGTGGTCAAAGGGGGGTGGAAAGTTGCGCTCCACAACAAGTAGAGGAATATTGTAAGCCTGATGCACAAGGTGGGGCACCTCCAAGATATGGTGGGCAACAATGGAAATTAGTTGATAAACAAACAAAGTGTATGCCACCACTTGGGTACTATGGACACCTAGGGCAATGGACAAGGGGACAATCAAATTGCCCACCACCACCACATGGGCACTGTAAGCACCAAGGGCAGTGGGCTATCGGCTACCAAGGACAATGGAATAACTATTGTGAAAGGATGGCAACAAACCAGCATGGCCATGCAAATTGGATGGGCCTAGTGGTTGTTACAGGGGTTCCATATAGGGCGGATGGGCTAGTGGGTTTGGTGTAGGCAAAATTAACATTCAAGGGGAAAAAATGCCTACTACTGGGGAGGAGATGTAAGAACCATCTAGTAGGTCAAAGGGTGACATTAAAACACAACAACGAGTGGCAAAAAAGACCATAGATTTTGAGGCAGAAGAGCGGAAGGGGAAAATATTACCACCTCACAAAGTGGAGGTGACAAAGCATGGCAAAATGATGGGTCATGCAATGGTAAAAATGAATGGGATAATGCAATGCAGGGTCTTGCACCTTGTATCTTAAATATGGTTGTTATTAAAGTGGGTGAACAAAACCCTATGGACATGGTTGAGCTTCATAGTCAACTTGATAATTTATTTGAATATATCCATCATGAGTTGAGTGCCCATGGCTTTAGGGATTGTGTCAAACGATTCATGAAGTTTGAAAAATCTCGTTTTAAAAAATGGTATCAAAAGGATGGGCAAACCGGATGCCCTTTTGGTGTGGATGCATACCAATGGGCAACATTTGTTAAATATTGGGAAGAACACAACACACAAAAAAAGACCTCCCAACTAACATGTGTAAGAGTCGCATTTACAAAATTAAGCAAATATAGTCGTTGTTGCAACCTTAGCCTTGGGTTAGTAACCAAGGTAAGGGCTTACAAAGGTGCATGTCCAAGAATGAAACCCAGGAGTCACATTTCATGCTCCTGGGAATGCGGGAGAATGTGAGGGAATGAACTTCCACACTCTCAAATGAGCTCCCCCTTTGGGAGTCGAAGTCCCAATGGACTCCTAAATCTTCAGATAGTGATTGTAGGGGTCAAAACCCATTGGATTGAAGAGTTCCTTATGCTATTGAAAATCTCTTGGAACTTATATTTCTAAAATGGGCTTGCTTGACCCATTTGGGTACTGAAAACACGAATTATAGCCAAAAGAAGGGTTGGGAGTTAAATTGCCAATTTGACTTCCAACCACTAAAAGTCATAAATCGCCTCAATTTCCTTATGTGCAGGGGGCGTGTCACACACCGTTGGAAAGCTCTCAACGAGAGCTACAACTTTTTTTTAGACCTTATCTCAATTGGAGGTTTTCACACAAAGTATGGGCAAGTTGCGAAATTCCCAATTTTGAGAATTTCAAGATTCCAACTTGGGAGTCCTAGAACAAAATGACATTTGGATGCTAGCCCCATGGCTAGGCACAAAGAATACTATAAGGGGGAAGGTGGTGGCTTCCCCCCAAGTCCAAGTCATCGTGAGTTTTGTGAATTCGTGTCTACTCATGGCTTATCCATGCACCAAACTATTCCCACTACGCACTAACCAATGTGTTGTTTGGTTTGTGTAAGTCCATGTGAGCAATTGATTTTCTTGTCAATCTTCTTAATCCCCATCCCAGAGTTCCAACATGCCCCTCTACCCCCTGAAGTGTTGCAAGCTAGGGAGCGCACCCCAATTTTTTTTCTTTCCATTGTCTTCACATTTGGACTTGTAGTTGAATCCATCAAGGAGCTCAAAGGAGCATCATGCACCCCTTCTTTGAGCAAAACAATTTGTTGTTGTCATTTAGAACTAGTGCTATTGAATTGTTCTTCAAGTTACTTTTCATTACTACTGGTGTCACGTTCGTTTTTTAATGCAGACATTGACGATCCCCCCTCTTCTGCCATGTTTGCTTATGGTCTTGCAATAATCCTACCATTCTTCCTACATGGTTGTGATGTTGTTATATCCACAAGATGTTGTTAAACCTTATTCTTATGTGGAGTTTTCCACCTGCAACAAATGCCACAATTTTTAAATACTCAAACTTAGCATTGCTCATAATTGTTGTTAGACTAATTATTTAGTGTATGCAAAAGAACTTCGACAAAATACCCAACATTTATGTTTCAAAACTCCCAATTGTTGACCTATGTTATATCATAGATATACAAATATTATTGTGCAAGTAATATGTGATAGATACAAACTCCACTATTGTGCAAGTAATGTGTGAAAGATATAAATTTTAGACTAACAAAAACATGAATGAAAGGGTAGTGCACTGGCCTTAAGGATGCAAACACATCATTGTGTGACACAAACCCTAACAAAAGTACTTACCTATTTGGTAGGTCCTACCCACACCCCAACATTATCTGAAAGCATCATGTCTTCTACCCACCTTATAGATTTTCGACCTTCCCTGCATTTGATCTTACAATGGAACAAGTCTACCGTACATAAACATTAGCACACATGTTTGCAACAAACCTACATTTCAAAACCACACATGTGTCTACAAAGGTAAGGATAAGATGCTATAAACTCATAGTTCAACAACTTGACATTCTAATGGAGCTAGTTGTGTTTAGAGTTCAACAATATGTTGAGCTCGTGCTTGTTCATAAGGATTCAGCTGCGGGGTCTCAACAATGTCCAGAACTCCATTGTTCACGGCCAATGCAAGTTCATGTTCACATTGTTTAACACTCAAGCCACTCGATAACATCTAATTTTTCTCTTTCATGGAGACATATGTTAGCTTGGATAAGTTGCAAAACTCATCTAAACGAAGTTTTTCCATGTCTCAAGTATAGTATGGAAAAATGTCAAGAAGTGGCTGGGTTTGCACAAACAATAGGTGTTGGCTTGGGCTTTTAGGAATAATGTGTTTTGTGGCTATTAAAGCCAAACTTAAAACAAGAAAAACACCAAGGAAATGGTGGGGTTTACATAAACAGTAGGTGTTGGCTTGGGCTTTTAGGAATAAAATGTTTTGTGGCTGTTGAAGCTGAACTTAAAACATGTGTCCCCAATTGCTCAATGTTAAAAGGTATGCACATTGCATATTATGAAATTATAGTATGAAGTGTTCCATCACATGTATTTGGGAGTTGAACACAAATTCATGTGCTACCCATGACTTGTTGCATGTTCCCAATTTTGAAATTAAAATTGATGGATAATGTTGGGTGTTTCACATGTTGTCAAGGATTTCGGATTTTTTTACAAGTATGTTAGAGTTGCATGCACTTCATGGGGGAGGAAAAGTTTGTTGAATATCAACTTGTGCACATGACATCCATGATGTTGTTTTGAGCTCTAAAAAGGGTTATATTTCTATTGGGGTTGCCCCTATGTTGGCCAATGCAAAAGACAACTAAATTTGCCACTACCTTCATAAGACACTAAATTGGCAAAATGTCAAGTTCATTCCCAAATTCAATTGTCCACAATCAAATTATTCATAGTCCTTGCTCCTCAAGTTTTTAAACAAAGTTACAACATTACCACCATAATTATATTCAACTTAGTTCTAAACATACCACAAAACTTCATATTAACATACATCCATGATATTGAAGAAGAAACTCCACAATAGTCCTGCCAAAGGAATCTATTGATTCTAGCCTTTATCATGATAGAATGTAGTGGTTGGTGCCCTCTTGCCCCTTTCCATATCCTTCAAGCACACCACTGATAAGAAGTCCAATGTTGAAATCAACTAGGCACTACACAAAAACACAAATATGAAAATTTGCAAGAAACTCCATAACAACAATTTGAAGGTATATAATTCCTACAAACTTTATAAGTAAACAACCACTATAGGAATAATCATGATCTTATGGGTGTCAAACCAACACATTCATCATGAATGGTAGCCACTAAGTGCCATGAGCTTGCATAGAGCTAACGTTATCATGTGTTGATACATAAGGTTGAAAGGAGTTAGTTGAAGCATAATACATGAATTTCAGATCCTCGAGAAGCAACCAACCCGAGAAAAAACTACATTTTTATCTATAAAGAATTTTTTTTCATGAGTAATAGCTTTTTGTTTTCAACAATGAGATTTTTATAGATTGAGAATAAACTAATTGATTCACTTTTGATCAAGCCAAATATATTGCACAACATTATGGATTTGATAAGGAATGACATGGTCCTTGATTTAGCACACCTACTTGGGCATTGACATCACAACCACAAAACATAACACATTTAAAACACACTGCTTTTTTTCACATGTGTTTTGGTCATACAATTAGAACTTTACACAAGAGAAAGGTAAGGTTAGAACACACCTTACTTTTTCAACAATCGATGTCTGCTACAAAGCTTGTAAAGACGTCACACCACAAGACAACAGGTTGTCTGCACTCCTAAGGTAAACTTTAACAAGAGCGAGAAGTGTATAAGCTGCTTCAATTTAGATTTGTAATGTAAGAGTGAAGTCAATATTCAACCAGTTTAAAGTATGGGCACATTTTTTATCCACATTAACCAAAAGGGTACTAGCAACATGCATGTTTTCCTCCACTAGGCTAAAAATCTACTCCATGTGTGGACTATCCAAACATGAAAAACCTAATAGAAAAAAAAAGAAAAGTAGGACCAAATTAACTAAGTGGAATTTACTTGACTTGTAAGATCACCAAAGTGCATCATATTCTTCATCATCCAAACATATTTTTAGAATGGATAGAACTTGTTATACCTACTGTAACCACCAAGAAAACCATATGTTCTTGTTACATTAAGAATAAAGTCAGAACATGTGGACTTATCAATATCATATTTAATTTTGTCCCATCATCTTTAGTCTCCATTGGGAATGATTTTAGAAAAAATGTTAGATTGGAAAAATATTTGTTCCAAAGGTAGAGAATTCTCACTCAAATAAACTGATGATGGATTTTGGCAATTCATAATGTTAGTATAGCTAAGGAGGAGCAATGAACCCACATCAAGAAAGTCTCATTTCATTACATGCTGAAAGCATTATGGGCCAAAAAGTCTTCATGCAACAATTTAATGACTTCAAGTGTAATTTTGTTTGTCTTTGCCAAAACATCCTCCAACAAGCTATAGATAGTAGTGGGAACATTAGTCAATGTACTAACTTTGCATTCAAAGCAACTTTTACCTTATTGTTCTTTCAATGTAAACAAACATAAACATGTAAATAAAACAATAGGAGGCACTACTTCCACACCACTCCTAATTTTCCTTTGTGTTATATGTAATTAAGATTGTAGCTCATGTCAATAAGCAATAATTTAAAAAAAGTTAATATGTTTTTTTTACCTGCACAATTTCATTCATATCATCCTCATGTTGTAAAACCTCAAGTGCATTTGCTCAAATTGTAATGAAATCGGCATCAAAGTTCTCATAAAATCCTTCAAGTGCATGTAAAGAAAAAAACTTGATCATTATCCAATATGACCATTCTTTTGCAATGTAGTTGGCTTGTGGATTTCAGGTCAATAGCTCAAACTTGGCAGTTTCGGTTTTTCTTTAAAAGAAATTATTGAAGGTTATAGGCTTGAAGCAAAAAATGGAGACATTATTGAATTCCATTATGTATGTTAGTGTTCCAATGGTTACTTTGTTTACATGTACAACTTTCTTGAAATTATTTTGCCATATCCTTTTTCAGGATTGTTTCATCTCCCTCTACAACAATATCTTTGGAATAATGTAGATTCTTGTCAAAGTTTGATATGCTATTCATGGTCTTCGGTCAAATGGATGTTGGCATTATTTGTCAAAAGTCAAAGCATGTGCTACATATGCACCACTACTGCACCCTAAAAGAATATTCAAGTATCTTAGTTTTTTTATAATTCAAAACAATACTTTAATGTCATCCAAGTGAATGCATTCACAATGAGCCATGTTATGGCATATATTGGAGTCTAGATCTATGGATTCAAGCCATAGATATTTTTGCGCCCTATTTGACTATTAAATATTCATGTATTTTCATACCTAATAGTCCAAGATGTGAGATACGAAAGACACATCTTAGACTATTAGGTATGAAAAGACACGAATGCCTATAGCCACTCTCGTAGTTATGGAGGTTTGCATGGTAGGTCGGGACTCAAGAATTCTAGAAATACTCACTTAAACTATGCAGCTCACAACATGATGAAGACCTAATGGCAGGCCTCTCTTGATGTCATCCTTGAAGCCGAAGTGTTCAAGAAGCTTGGACTAGTAAGTTAGTGGGTTTAATGTTTATCATCACAAGAGGAAGCATGTCAATGGCAAAATTCATAGTACCTGTGTATATGGAGGTCTGACCTTTTGAGTTTAAATGCATTTTTGAATGCTTACATCTTTACTATGCAACCATGCCCAATGAGGGATCAATGAGTTGTAGACAATGACATAGATAATGAATTTTTTGATTATATTCCTTCTTTACATTATTAATGCATTAGTTACACCTTTGGTCCTACTTGTATCTGTAAATAACTAATAACAATATGTTTCCCTACTACTTTGGAGACAAAGTAACTACTACATGAAGAGGAGGAGCTCATACAAAATTAGTAAACTTTAGTTAGCCATTAGCACATTAAAGTTTGCTAAGTTACTTAAAAATGTGTAGAATGATGCATTTAGTTTTTGTAAGCATCAAATTGATGTACTACATGAAAGTCCTCTTGAGCCAATAAAATCACAAAAAATTAGGATTGAAAACTCAAATGTTTGGATAATAGGAGTAGAAATATATATTTTTTCCCCTATTAGACTACAACACATAAATCTGGGCAAATATATCGGAACACTAATTTGGAAAACCACATAAGGCATGTAATATGACTTGGGTATAATTTGTATATTATTTTAAACAAATATAACATAAATAAACTAGACAAAAATAAAGGTGATGTATGCAATACATATTCAAGTATGCTCCAAATACAACTTACATACAATTTAAATACAACCATTATACATAACTAGTAATATATGGGTACATCTTAATATGTACCCATATAATAATGAGTATAATACATTCAATACACAATCGTGGACCCCTTATGCCTAAAATATGTATAATACATTTGGAATACCCATGGTGCTACGACTCATTTGGTGACATTTGCAACTAATGGTAGGTAGAAGGGTCTTCTTGGATGGAAATTGTGTTGAAAGTTATCCAAATGAAAGGATGAAAAAATCCATTAGTTGTAAGTTAGTCACAGAGTAGTTGCAAGCAAGATGAAATAAATAAAAAAACTTGCCTTCAAAGGTTGCAAGTTATGTTTATAAATGGATATGCACCTTGAGTAAAAATTACTTATTCTTCTAGACCCTATTATGTGTTTTACACAAAGCCATTTAGACTGGGAATTCATAACCATAACAAATGAAGTTTCTTGTGTTTTTCTATATTTATACAATTAAATAAACCAAAACATTTGGTGTTTTTTAATTCGAAAACAAATGTGCATAAATGTGTATAAACATGGTTATAAAAAAATATGTATTTCCTAGTCCTTTTTAATACTTACTTTTTTATATTTATTAAAAGAAGGAGTATGATAATATAATCAAGTCTAAATATATTTATCTTTTGAAAGAAGAAATATATTAAAACTTTGGATTTTATTCAAGATACAAATATTTTTCCCACACCATAATCTAGTGATTAAA
>Ga0116228_10005443_pt1 | contig 11357 bp, 10 predicted proteins | sample S1TSphfallax_2_FD_89694 | JGI IMG/M metagenome (GOLD analysis project Ga0116228, IMG submission 89694) | Host-associated microbial communities from peat moss isolated from Minnesota, USA - S1T2_Fc - Sphagnum fallax MG | ecosystem: Host-associated > Plants > Peat moss > Unclassified | place...
GAGCTCTAATCTCATGCCAATGAACTTATCTTCTTCAATCACCATGCTTTTGTACACATGACAAATGTTTTTGGGCTGTTCTTTTCCTGTTGGGTGGAGTTCCTTCTTCCGTTTCCTAACCAGAGTGCAGTCTTTGAAAAAACAAAGAGAGCTTCACAAAGTTCAGCTCCAAGTTCACAACTAAAGAAACTGAAAATGTATCAAAGTACCATAGCCTATACTAAAATGAAGAAATCTTAATAATAATACCCAGCTACAGCCTTCTGAGAAATGGTCCTCAATCCTCAGAAAGCTCTAAGTTGCAAGAACAGGTAATAATGCTTAAAAATACATAGAATAACTTAAGAAGCATCATCTATAACTGGACAAATCATACTGACCTTATCTCCCAATAAGGAGCTAAAGCCCAATAATTCAGACTTGTGTTTCAAACAATGGAGGAGAGAGAGTGGACTAAACCATGATGGTGCAAAAATGAGAATTTAGACGCATATTGCACATTCATCTCAACACTATTTTGGTTGTCTAAACGCCTCATAAACTCCTCATCTTTTTAACCCTGTCTGTATGCAAACAAAGGGTTATAATACTAGTGTACTAATATACAGAGGGTGTTGAATGGGCTTGTGTTTAGGTTTACAGAGAAAATGTTATGGCAAATGAAATTGGTGGATTTGGTGTTTTGAATTTTTTTTTCCCTTAGTTATCTTGAGTGAACTAATAATTAAAAATGTAAATACGGTTTAGTATGTTTGTGAGCATTTTAGAAGAGCAATGGAAATGCTGGAAAGGGACCATTATCTTTTGTCAAAGATGCAAATAAAAAACTTACCCAAAGTAAAGCTTATACCAATTTATCAAGTCATCCTTGGTGGTTCTGGTTTCAAGAATTGCCATCCAAGGCTATCGGTACATGTTTTAGATGAAACAGTAAAGGTTTAGGTTTAGGGTTTAGGTCATTGGTACGAGATCTGAAGCCATAATGACAAAACACTAGAATAGTTTCTACAACAACTTGATAGCATTTTACATTGTCAGAATTATTCTCCAAATCTAAACTGGACGTGCATAAGGTTGGATGTCAATCAAGGAGCTATAACATAATTGCAAAAAGAAGAAATAGGCTCAAGTACTGAATTATTGTTACAATTTTAGAAATGCCTTTCTTGTCTTCCTAAATTCTGCATCTTCAAGGGTTATGACTGATCAAATACCTTGAGTGATACAATAATACCCATGTATAGGAATAACATATTTAGCCTTTGCACAAGGTTAATCTTGGGAAACATTTAGGTGAAATGAAAATGAAACCAACCTTATGTGATGGGAAGGTGATTGCATGGCCAATACAGAGAAGGTTGTTCAGCGCAAGACAAATGAATTCCACTTGATTTAATTGAGCTTGGTCAGGTACCATGATTCATTCTGCAAAGGGATGATTTCATGACAGGTTTAGGTTAGGACAACATGCTAATTTCTACCACTAAAGTTAATTTCAGGTTGACTGCATTGTAGCCAACAAATTGCTTGGGAAGCAACTCAAAGGTTCACCAGTCCTCCAAGTGATCACTGTTCAATCTGGGATTAGACTCCAAGGGCAAGGGATGAACTGCTTAGAGCTCATCACCCCTGGGTGGCAATGTCTCAACAGTTCAACCTATGTGTTCATTTTCAAATGCAATAAAGAATTGGGCCTTGACACATTTGTTCAAAATCCATTCCAAATTAGTACCCATTGATCAAGATCAGAGAGATATGACCTCACCATGGGCAGGTGTGCATAACATGCAATTTCCTCTTCCTACAAAAAACCTCTCATACCCTTTTTGCTGAGCTTCCATCTTTCCTCAATACCTACTGAAATGCAGTTGGGTCTCGCACAGTTAATAAACGTCCTACACTTCGACCTGATATCACAAGTCACACTCATTCTGGATTCCCCTGAAAAGCTAACAGAAAAAAAGCAGAAGCCCAAAATCATCTCCCCTGAAACTTTGAACATAGCATGAGGCAAGTGGATACAATCCTAATCTCATCACAGTGTGGGGAGAAGACAGTAAATATGTTTTAACCTTCTAACCGAAAAGAATGTTAAGAATTGGAGGGCTCATTGTTATGATCTTCTCCAAGGTGACTGATTCATCATCTTGCCAGAGCAGATTGCACTGCTCCTTGCTCGTCTGCAGAAAGCTCCTGCAACATGATCAATTCATTGAGACTAAGTACGAAGTTCAAATCAATGCTCAGAGAGATCCAGTTGCAATGCTGGTGTGCCACCAATATAACATGAAACATGTTTTGACAATTCAGATCCATGCATGCATTCCAAATAATTCAGCTATGCCACATGAAAGTGAATAACTTGCAGCCACACTTAGGTGTCAGAGTACAAGAGCATAGCTAAGAAAAGTCATAGGTCTGTCAGTGCTTGACCTTAATCTGGGGCTCTAAAGGTTTAGAGTTTAGGGTTAGGGTTTAACATTCTCAACATGGAGGGCAGGTTTCCAACAAACACACAGGAGTATATACTTTGGACACTAAATGAGGCAAAAAATTTCAAGGTAATGCAATGTGTATTGTCTCTTACCTGGCAAAGAATATGGAAGGTGGATTTATCCCTATTAGCAAACTGCTTGATGAAGTCTGTTACATATGCTGACAAGACTATCTGCAATTTGAAGCACATGTCAAAGCATACATCACAAAGATCCAATTCTGAACAACAGAAACTGAAACTAAATCCAATAAAAGTAACTTTGTCATTCCAGAAGAGAATCCCACCCTAAATATCATCCCACTTATATGACATGGTGAAAATTTCATGGCTCACCTGATTGAGGGGATCAGTAGCAGCACATGGGTCTTCTTGATAATCTCCATCCTCAATCTTCAGGCCCCACAACATGATGCACTTTAATGAATGAAAATGATTGTGGAGGTTGTCTATAATTATCATACTGCCTTGTTGAGGAATGTCTTCATATGTATGACATTTAGAGATTTTTCAGATGGGCCCTAGTTCATGATGCATTCACCCTGTTTAGAACTTCTAGGACTTTGGCATGGAGAGTTGAATTTATTTCTCAGGGACATATGCATTTTTCAGGTTTAAGTTTACCTCATCAGTGAGAAGATGTTGCATATCTGAAAGGGGTTGAAATACTGAAGACAGTCCATTGCTTGGTTTCATTACCATGGCTTCTGCTTGTTCCTCCACATCCTCGTCACCATCATCATCATCATCTTCCACTTCCTCCCATTCATCATCCTGAAAATATATACAAAATATGTCAGACCCAGCTACTGATCAGTCTATATGAGGAAGTTGGTGATACTGGGGTAATCATGAGAATTGAGTGGAAAACTAGTTGATATGACAAATTGTCAATAATTGATTGTGCAATAAGATTCAGCCTGGAAGTCTTTAAGGACTCACATTGTATGTTGTAGCTATTGTTGTCTGTTCTTGCATCTCCAACAATGAGTCTGCAAGTAAAGATAGAAGCTGCAAGCATAACCACAACCTCAATACGTAAGTCAATATATGCATGCACAACCACCCACACCTTTATGTTTTCATTTCAGATTGCTGAATGAGAAATTGAATTTGATGATACAACATTCAGACTAAAGCACTATTTTACAGAACAAGAGGTGGGCTAACCTTGGCAGAAAGGCTGATCTTCGAGAACTGGTCAGGAGCAACCTTGGAACGGGATCGGGTGACTATTCCACTTGTGTTTGACTGCACAGGCACCCACAAATGAAATCTCCAAGATGAAGGTCAGAGCAAAATGATTAGAAAATTGTAAGATTACTCCCACTCATACAAATCAACTACTTTGGACATGAACAATTTCAATTCTGGTGAATTGAAACATTACAGTTTCTAGCAACTCATTTCAGTTGAAGAAGGTTGGGACTAAATCAAGACAAGTATGGCTCAAGAACAATCTCTCCTGTGCCCCACATGGGTCATCTGTATATTACATCTGATGAAGCAGATTCTGTATGTCCCAGAGCCATTGATTTCATGCAAGTGATACAGAGTTGCATTTTTAAGCCTACTATGATGGTATTCTCGTTAAGAACTGACCTTTATCAAATGGCCTTGTACATGGATTTGAGACAGCTGTGGATGGCCTGATGCCAATACCAAAACCAAGGCGGTTGTGCTCACTTTAATTTGATATGCACCCTGTATCTCCCCTGTTGAAGAATTCCCTTTGTTTTAGGTTTCACAAAGACTCACATAGGGTCTCTCTTCAAAAAAGTTCACCAATCTCAGCATTGTTCTGGTATGCACAAGCCAAGGAAAGAGAAAAAGAGAGAGAGGAAGTGAACAAAAATCAACCTTGGTGCATCACCCATTCTGACATCACATATGCTAGTGCATTCTTGTAGTCTTTGGTGGGTACAGTCATCAGCAAGTCAAGTAGTTGCCTAGTGTTGGGAGCAGCCATATGCACCTGCAGATTTTACATTGCAAAAGTATTCAAGCAATAATTGAAGTGCATATTGCAAAACCGTACAGCAAGGGCTAGTATGCAGGCTATCCCCCACTAGTACTAGGGCTCCATGCTAGCCTGACACTAAACCATGACAATAACGAGACAGTTTCTATCCACATGGCTATCTATATGGACAGGAACAGTTAGATTTTCCTGTTGTTGTTCCTCACATTCTGCAGATGTTGTCAAAAAACATTGAGACAAAATTTCCAAGATAAAAGGCAGAGCATCAGATGTGACCTACCAATCTTGCAAACACAAGCAGTAGAGAGTTTTTCAGTGCAGGACTTTCAGTAGATTGCATGCATGAGACCAGTGCAGCAATGAGGTCCCCAATATGTGGAGCCATCTGTCCAGACAGCTGCATAATGAGCTGTGTCACAAAGCTCCCAATGAATAATGCTGATGGGCTGTCTACTTCTGGACTTAACAACCTACACACATGGCAACAAAAGAGGTTCTTAACCATTCCAAGTCCTCATCATCTTTACGATATAATCTGGTAAAGATTATTCATGGCCCCAAAAAAAAAACTAGCAGGGATTTGCATCATGTACCTTGCAGCCACATCCAAAAGCATTCGCATAGTGTGATCAGCGTTGCTTTCCCACCCAAGCAAAGCTTCCCCTCCTTCCCTTACAAAGGCTGCTAGGCACTCTGTTGCATTCTGCAGCCATGGTCAAGAACATGAACTTTCAAAACCTTATATGCAGTCTACCACTCGGGACTGCTGGTTTGAGCCAGAATCAATAATGTGCAAAACTGCACTAATGAGCATCATCCCAAACATAATCCTAAACCCTAAATTCAGCTCTTTTCAAAAAACAACAGATGTTGAACACACAAAAGGAAAATGAAACTTACTTGAAGTTCACTCTGGTCATTGCTTTGAAGTGCAATTCGAATTAATGGACTAAATGAAACATCATATGCAGCTCGAATGATCTCCACTGGAGCTTTCTGCCAAAAGAGAACTTTCAGTATTATTTAAATTCCTACAAGTCCATTGCACCAATGCCAAGAAAACACACAAGATGATTTGGACCATTCAGCAACTATTAGAAGGCACATTCCATCCAAGCACAGATTGCAATATCATAACACTGAAGACTTGGGCATCTTAGATGAGAGACTGACCTCTAGCAACATTGAAAGAAGGTCAAGCGCACCAACCACCAACCCTGGCATCTGCTGATGTGGCTGCCACAAATATTAACATTAGTAAATTCCACTCACTGAAGAAACAGCTTTCATCAAACTGTCAGGCCATAAATTATGGTGAAAGAGCAGCTTATATAGTAAATAACAAAAAGACATAAATTCTTATTACAGGATAAAAGAAAGGTAATACACCCCATCGAAGTCTTCAACAGACTCATCAAGATTCTACAGTTTGGGATAGCTTCACGAGAATTTCTGATGTGGAATCCTATGAACGAAGGGAGCAAACTCACAAAAAGGAAGAATCAGAAAAATGCCCAGATACTAAATAGCTTACTGAGAAGAAGTACTGACATTAGAAAGGATGGAGGCCAGGAAAGGCAGCACTCGCATTGTCAGTGGGTGCAGGCATCCTGGAACTTTCTTGATGGTCTGTAAATATGAAAAACAGATATAGCACATGCATTAGAATTTGTTTCAAGGAGGATTGACAGAGTTGAAATATCCAGAAATCTAACCCCTGCCCCCAGTATGGTGCTGTAGGCCTTTAAACTTTCAGCAATGAGTACACATGCCTTCAAGTACTTGTGTAAAACCACGAGTGGTTTCTTAGAAAAAGGAGGACAGACAATACTCTTCCTCATTAAAATCCATACATAGCAAAAAGAGATGTCACAGTTTACCCTTGTGAAGTGAAGCATATTGAAACTCTGGGACAGACTTTAGATTCACTTAGAAGAAGAAGAAGGAAACAAATCAACCAACCTGTAAAGTGTCAAGAGCATCAATACTGATGAATGGATCAAATATGTTATTTGCCCACACATTCAAGATAAGCGGGGAGATGTTGGCCTCTGCTGCTGTCGCAGACTGCTCATCTGTAAGATCACAGAATCACAGTGTGACCCACACTGATTTCATGTAGGTGCATGATAATCTTACTATTGGTTGGTTTCTTCCAGGGGACTTCATGGATGATCCTGGTCTGTAAAGGCCTTACTGCAGGTTACTGGCTGTTCCCTCTTTATTGGAAATAAGCCACTCCGCAAGGTGCACATGTTAGCATGTAGAAAAAAAGGTACATATGGACCAGCTTACAGTAGTCACAGTGATAATACAAACCTGCCTTGACTGCAGCTTGTAATGTCTCCAACACAAGGTGAAGTGTCTCATCAGATGACTGCACCAACCAAACAAAACAATCCGAAAATAGAACCAACAAACAATATGTCAGATCAGGTGTGGATCACTGGTTGTTTAATCTACTGTACCACTTCATTTGCAGTCTCCAATTCTTCCCACGAGCAGAACTTAGCCTTTCTTTCAAGAGCATATATAGCACACGTGATCTTTAAAAATGAGGGTTATCAGATAAACCTCTTGAAGAAGCGCTCCAAGTGCTACAAATACAGGACCAAGATGTGCCTGCAACACAGAGGGTTCAACTTGAGAAAATAGCTCCGCCAGTGCCCGACAGGCTCCCACCTTGATAGGCGCAGGGCTGCAGTGAATAGACAGTGTTTCTCCAATTAGAATTGGTGGCCAGTGGGTTTATTGTCTCTGGTTTAGACAAAAATTAAGACATGTAAAATCAATGTCCAGAGAAGATTGAAGAGGAATCTGGGCAAGAAAAATCAGTCTTTGAAGATGACCCAGATTATCAAAACCTTCCTTGGTCACTCAGGTTTAAAATCACTTGCCAAATTCCAAATCGCAAACAGTTTCAGGTTTAGTCTTGCCATCCAATGAAGTTATATGAGGATATCCTGATCTTGGCAAGAGGAACAAGGAGACCCCTGACACTAGTAAAACCTTAGAATCCAAAACATCAGAGCTGTGGGTCAGTCCTCTGAAGTGAGGGAATTTTGCTTTGAAGCAGGTCACACATAACTCCTCAACACTGAATAGAAGGGACAGATGGGAAATTGCAACTTACACGCCATCTGCCAAGCCACTGATTGCTGCATGAAAGAACTTCTCTGATCTTTCCCTGTCAATCTGTTACCAAGGAGCAGTTTTATAAGAGAAAGAAAACCCTAAAAAGGTTTCCTTATACAACCAATATCCATTCACTGAAGCAACACAAGACCCAAGTGCAGCACTTTAAGGTTCCAGATGCTTGTAGCATCACTTGACACTCTTTGATTCTGGTGTTAAGCATGCACAGTTTTACTGCATAGAACCACTATTGCAGTGCTCTCCCAACTTTTCAGTCCATTGACTTGAGAAAGAGACTTACTACAAAGAACTACATTAGCCTCTAATAAAGGCATGGTTCATAATGGCTTCCTAGGATCCTGGATCAAGAAATATACTAAACCCTAAACTCTAAATAATTTGCTTGGATAAGTGTTACTCACTGCACAGGAGAATTTAGCAGCAGCCCATAGTGCACGCCCACGAAGGAAAGGGCACTCCTCCACACCTAAAATGTCAATGAGGAATGAGCTGCTTCAAAACTAACAATGGGCATTGCTGTCTACTGGTGAACTACAGAGTGCTGGGTACACTTGCCTAAGACCCAATGAGCCAAGTATTCAGAGGATTCATCCTTCACAACATAAAATCATGATAAAGTCTGAAGACATATTTGGGATCTGTTTTAAGAAAACTGTTACAATTGTTTGAGTTAGCTGTTTGAAAGTTGAGACTGTGTAATGAGTGTGGATGGAGCTGTGCTACAACCTCTTCTGACACATACAGGGAATTGACAACTGGGGAGCTGAATCGAACAAGATTGCAGGTACATGTCAGCCAGTTCTAAAGATCAGCATTCAAATCCCAATGGCCTACGCTATCACATACTTAAGAAACTTTGATTCTAAAATCTTGGATTCAAAGCATCTTGAATACATGGTCATCTCAAATATATACCTGCCGACCTGAGATCATGATTTAATATACTGTCCAGAAACGGCTCAAAATTGAACATAAGCAACCCTTCTTCCTGCCATTGAGTAAAGAAAAGAAGTCAACAGGATTGGTGATTCCAAATTGTCACAATGTCAAGATTTTGAGGTAGGCTGTCAGAGTTGAGGATTTGGCTAACAGCACTAGGATTTAGCAATCAAAGTTTGGACAGAGTATGAGCTATATCATGAAGTTAGAAAAATCCAAAGCTTCAGAAGTGCAGGTTCTTTGAGTGATTGTGAGTCCAAAAGGCCAAAGGAATTAGCCCTACCTTGGCCTTATGGAGTGAACCAGCCACAGTGCCAATTGCCAGAATTGCAGCCTCCCGCAACTACCAACCACAAACACAGCCATGAAACACAATATTGAGCACAAAAAGTAGACCATGTACAAAGACCTGACCATATATTGTTGGATGACTATGCTCAAACATGTATTAGACAATACTATGTAGACATAAAAGTCCTGCTGATTTGTTCCACCCACACGCAAACTTTACAGAAATTTTTTTCCTTCTTGGTACATGTTGAATCTTTTGGATCATGGAAGTTTTGTGATGTCTTGTGGTTCCTTCTTGATGCTTTGTGATTGTTCATTCTTCTACCCATTCCAAGGCAAAATACCTTGGAATTCAAGCACCAAGCAGATCCTCAACAATGTCTACTCATAGGTAGAAAACAAAGGTGACAAAAAGCATGGAATGTTTACCTTCCACCAGTCAACATGGCCCTGCACTTTAGCCTGAGCAGCTTCTGTGAGTCTATGTTGCACAGCCTCCAATATGAGACGTAGGCCATCCACTTCAAATATGACAACGAGCTCTTCCAACAGTAAAGCACCTGCACCCAAGAATAAAACATCGCGTGCAACAACATTAGAGCTAACTAACTCCATACAGTTGTGAGACTTTGACTGAAAACAAGAAAAAGGTGTCTGATCAAACATCCATGCAACTGAAAGAATAAGCCTAGAAGAGTTCAGGATACAGGGGATATTTGCTAACCAGATATGCGACAACTGTAAGTCACATCATCTTCATCTGCAACATACTGATTTGGATCAGATGACCATGTTTGAACCTGTGATTCAGTTAAGGTGTGAAAGTTTAGGTTTACAACCATCTCCCTACAAAAGAACTCAATCCAAAGGAATTACAAATAACTGACAGAACATGATCATCAATTTCTTAAACACACAACAACAGAACATGATACAAAAAGTGCAAAAAGAAATCCAAGGGCTTGACTGCACTATGAAATTGCATCTATACACACAAAGATAGAATCACACAAACCCCCTTTGAAAATCAACACTGTGATGATTATACCTGTTCCTCAGTCATTTGCATGTAACCAACTGTGTAGTAGACTAGCTCCCCAATGCTCTCTTGCATCATCTGGTCAAAACTGGTACAATATCAACCTAAATGCCAACCAGGCCCCGAACAAGCTGATTGAGTGAAATAGAAGTATTGTGACCCAACAGGGCAGGGCCAGTCAAAGTTTTTATCTTCATGTACTTTTTCATTGATGGCAATCAAACAAGAAATAGAACAGGGAAAAAAAGCCTCCATCAATATTCTCCACAACAAAGACAACAACCAGCTCATTCTGGAAATCATAAAGAAACATAGTCTTCAACCTACAATGTGATATGTAGACTCTTCTGCAATAAAGAGAGCAGTAACCCATTTTACTGATGGTGTTATGGAATGGGTACTCTTTTTTTTCTTGGAATCAGTAAGTCAGACCATACATCTATGTGCAAAATCATGCATGAATGTGTTTTTGTCACCATGAGTTATCAGGGGAACTGTTAGCAAGATTGAAATCAAAAGAGCAAACCTTACTGAAGCGAGGGCTTGTTACAGCAGTCAGCAGCAACTCAAAGAGCTGCACATGTTGAAAGCAACTCACATTCAGAATCTGAATCTTTGGAAAACAAACCAATTTCGCCCCAAGGTCAATTTCCACTGGCTCAAAGACATAACATATAAAGAAAACACAACCCTATCAATCTGAGACATGCTGCTGGTATGCACCTCTCCTGGACCAAAGTTCAGTCTGTGGGCTACACCAAAGTTCAGTTTGTGGGCAGACCCATAAAGCAGGGAAGAAGAGTGATCCTAAAAGGGAGAGAATTCTGGGGCATGCATCTGCCAAAACACTATAATAAAAGCTTATGATTTTGTAAATGTCCAGCAAATCTGCTGCCAAACATCAAATCACTGAACAGTTAGGGATCCCAATTGACTTTTCTTTTAAGTTTTTTTAGTCACCCAGAGAACACTACTGTCCACCATGGATAACAATGGAATTAGGGTTAGACATCAGGGGGTCACCTGAATCACAAAAGCTTCCAAACTTTGATCGCTGCCATCAGAGTCAGCCAAGCCAGTGTAAGAGTCGTGTGTGCCTTGTATGGAGGCAAGCTCATAAACATTCAAGCATGACACAAAAGTCTGCCATAATGGACCCAGAACCACTGCACAGAAACCCATCAGTCAGCCCAGTAGCATCAAAACTGGCTAGTTGACACATTTTAGTGACCAAAAATTTACACAAAGGAGTTCGCAACACTAAATAAAACACATAATCCCTTGCCAATTGCCACAACTGATATGATACAGAGTATCTGTTCAGATATTTTGAAGAAAGAGCTTCTCTAGCATTGACTACATGAACAAAGTCTACATGTCTAAATGGAGAGCTGGCGACAAGAAAGACAAAAGATTTTGGGTTCACCTGAAAACTCAGCAGCTACCAGTTTTGGAAA
>Ga0116228_10005444_pt1 | contig 11356 bp, 5 predicted proteins | sample S1TSphfallax_2_FD_89694 | JGI IMG/M metagenome (GOLD analysis project Ga0116228, IMG submission 89694) | Host-associated microbial communities from peat moss isolated from Minnesota, USA - S1T2_Fc - Sphagnum fallax MG | ecosystem: Host-associated > Plants > Peat moss > Unclassified | place: USA...
ATGAGTACAAAGGGGCAGTAATATGCCGGGTAGCATGTACCAAGGGTCTTGTAACATACCAGGTAACTTGGACCCAACATTTGGGTCCAGGAATGTGAAGGTCTGCAAAGGGCAGACTAGGGGGGAAAATTTAAATGAAACAGTATTATTCTACCAACTGCAATTAACAACCATGGTCAAATATAATGTTAAGATGCTGCAAATTTTGAGAAAAATAATGTTTTTACAAAAGAATATTCTGTCATGACAACCCTTTTGTTTTTTGAAAAAAAATTGCCAAAACTCACCACAATTGCCTACAACATGAAAGAGTGCTTAAGATTTGATATTTTCATATTTTTTAATATCTCCAAATTTGGCTGAAAATTTCTTATGAACTATCATCACTTGAGCAACATCACAAATTTGCAAAAGACCCAAAAAAAAGCCACAAATTTGCAAATGTTTTGGGAATCCTGCATAGTTCTGGCGACCTACATGATGAACACATTGTCTAAAAACGGCTACTTCCAACTTTTTTTTTCCCTCAAAATGTGGCGACTTTTGTGCATGTTTTTCCCCCCCCCAATAAAAACCCTTTGTACAATTGGCAATGAATTTTTTTGTGTCGCCGCAGTGCGAAAATTAGTGGGGAAAAAAAAAACACCGGCTACAAACCGACACGTTTGTTTGGCGACTGAAACGGAGCGCTGGCGCTGGGACGCAGAAGGAAACAGGAAAGGCTAGGAGCTCCTGAATTGCGGAGATGTTTTGGTTTCCTCCAGTCGTCGAGAAGACGCTTCGGCGCAATGCATCCTTGGAACCTTTTCCTCCTCCATTGTTGCTATTTTCCGTCGCTTGGCAGGATTTATCGAATTCTATCGAGCTCGGACAAGACTGATCAGCACAAAATAGAGCAACAGTAGGACAAGCTTTGCTCAGAATCAGCTTATGAAGCTTTTGTCTCCTTCTGCATCCCTTGCGATTGGAAATCCTCTTGTATAATGCAATCCTAATCTCCTTGGAACAGCTGATAGCTGCTTGTAGTTCTCTCTAGATCTGTATGCCTGTGGTGGTTTTTGTGAGTTGTTGTTGAGAGGCGGGGATGTTCATGTCTAGAGAAACCTTGTCAGGGTTTGGAGGAGTACAGTTTTCGATCATGGAAGCAGGGACAGCAGGAGGGAAGTGAAAAAATTTAGCGCAGAGCTGCATTGACCCTATTGAGATGCCTGAAACGCTTGCAGAAAACGTTGCCAGGAGCTTCATATCCATCACGCTGCTCTTCTCCAAAGTAAGCAGGCAAGTGTTGTGTGTGGAAGCAGGAAAAGAGTTTGTGGACTTCCTGCTGGCTTTCCTCACCCTCCCCGTAGGATGTATTGTGAAGCTCCTGGGTGATGCATCCATGCTGATGAGGGTTCATTCTTCTTCTGATGATGATGGACCTCTGCAGCAGTCTAGCAGCAGCACTACTAATACCTCCTCAACAATCATGGAGGCCATGGAGGACAACAACATGATTAAGGATCATCATCAGCAGAAGATTATTAAGGAGAAAACACTCCAGTCCTGCCCAGACAAAGTGATGACCTCCATGGCCAATGTGTTTGATAGTGTGCAGAGGTTTGAGAACTCCAGAATGTGCATCAACAAGAAGTTTCTTTTGGATCCTAAACCAGTCGGTGGTCATGGAGCTTCTCTTCTTGCTGCAATGACAAGTGCAGCAGCTGAAGATTCGAGTGGAAATGATGGTGGCAAGGGTAGAAATCTCACAGCAGGCTACTTTCGATGTGGTCAATCATGCATTTTCATGACCTCAAAATTTGGCACTACCTGTCCAAAACACAACAGAAGAATGGAGACGAAGTGCAAAATCGTTCAGGAGGTGACGCAGGGACAGGTCACAACAAGTGCAGATCTTTGAACATTGCATGTGTCCTTGTGTCTTCTGTTCCTCAAAGGAGAAAAATTTGCTGCTTGGGAGTGTGCACTGGTGGACATAATTTGGGAATTTCATTGTCTGATTGAACATGTTGTTGTTCAAGATTTCTAGAAGGAGTTTTCCAGGGCTTTTGTGCAGTGGTCATGTTTTTATTGTGGACCTATTGACTTATAGAAGATGCTCATAATGGGTCTGATTTTGCAGACTACAGGAGGAGGAGGAGGAGGATCTAATTCAACAGGATATGTGGGAGGGGGAACACAATACATGATCACAAACACACTGGAGATCTTTGCAAGTGCTGCAATCCAGACGCTTTTGAAACTTAACCTGATCAGATCAGAGCGGATTGGAGACTTAGACACAATGGAGATTCAATGCAGCCCAAAAGAGGTGAAACTTTGTTTCACTAGAAAGAGGAGATGATATGCATCATACTGTTGGCTTGCAGAATCAGCAGAGTCTGACCCTGGTTTTGCAGCAATCACTTCTGAGATCTGTAAATTGGTCTGAACTTGGATGAAATCCTAGTTTTACTCCATTGCACAAGAATATTTTCAGGGAGGTAGCATCATTTACAGAAATGGCGGTCAAAGCAATATATTTTGGCTGCATATTTGCAGAGGAAAATGGGCCCCAAAAGCAGTGGGTCACATATTTTTTGTATGTAGACTTCAGGAATAGTCCAACAGAAATTGGGATGCAAAAATCTCAAGTCTGATCAAGATGGCAACAGCTTCAATCAGGGTTGCCACAGACATGTTGACTATTGACATCACATCATTGAGCACTGGATTTTCTTTCTTCTCTTATGTGGATGGATCTCATGGTTTGAGTTCTTGACTATTTACAAACACATGCACAATGGCATTGTAAAATGCATATCTTACTGTGGAATGGGATGTGCAGGTGTTACAGCTGTTGAAAGCATCACTATCCTCCACCAATGTGCTAAATGAAGTGTTTGGCAAGCATTGTGCCAACTAAATGCCCAGTATATGCTCTTGGTATGTAGCTACATATGTGAAATGCCATCAGTTCTCACCTGTGCTTTCATTGTGGGCCTGCGCTTAATTCTTCACTTCACCCTTTGTATCTCAAAGTGCTTCTGTTTTCAGAGCCTAAAACCCTGAGTTTACCTGCTGAGAATTCCTGGAGCTTACCAAACACTGGCACAACCCAGATAAAATGGCACCACCAGAAATTGTCACTGCTTTGTTCTGAGAGAATTGCTCATGCTTTGCAGTTCTGTGGCCTGTGGTTGACTTTGTTCAGCTGCAGGGAAATTCACCCACTTGTGACTTCTCACTGAATTATGCTGCAAGGTAGCTCCTCTTGAATTTCTAGGATCTCAAGGTCACAGGCTGCAGGACAGCACTCTCTTTGTACATATTTGTCCCCCTGGTGCAACCTTTTGAACTTGGTTGTCTGCTCCTAGAACAATGCAGTTTGGTTCCCATACTGAACCTGGACAATAGCCAATACCAGAGCAGGTTGAACCATGAGTTGCAAATCATTTCCTATTGAGCCCAGCCTTCCATGGTGGATGCAGATCAAAGTAAATAAATTCAGATTTGTGGCATGCTTGGTCTGATTTGGTGGAATGGGTTCCACTGTCTTCTTATCAAGCCGTTTTGTGTCTTCTATCTCTTCCATATTCCATTTTTAGTCTGAGCTACTAAATCACTCCAGTACATTGTTTGGTATGTGCAGTAGATGCTCCCTTTCCTGTCTATAGAGTCATGCAGAGTCTTTGGCTATAGATTCAGGAGCAGAGGATTTGCACAAATCTGCAGACAAATTCTTCAATTTCTTGAGGTAGAAGCTTCCCAATCCATTTTGTTACAGACCTAATCTCTTCTAAGGAAGTTGACACGAAATATTGCAGCTAAGGCTGAAGTCAGATAACTAGCAATGCAATTTCTCCTCATGAAATTTCATACAGCCAATACCCTCTTCTGTTTCAAATCAAAATTCACTATGGAGGAAGTAGAAACACTGCAATGAAGGTCATGGAGAGGAACTATGTCACATAATAGCAATTAGAAATTGCATTGTTCTTGAGATGCATGAGGAAAGTTTCTGTCAAGCTTCTTGAAATTACATGGCTCTCTCATCTTACCAAAAGTTTCACAGCCACAAAATAGAAATGGTTTTTCAGCTTGCATGAGATATACTTGCAATTATGTAAATATTCCTAGTGGAACTATGTCTAACAGATTTTGGACAAATCATGAACATGCTTGTTGTACAGTGTGTTCATGTTCCAATTGTAAGCAATTGGATGACTTATGTCCAACCTCCATAGGATCATGCAACACATCTGGGAGTTAGAGATGCTTGTTACCTTTTGTCAAGTTATTAGGAGGAATATCTTGAAAATAACTGTTCTTGCAAGCCTTGATGTGGTATATACATGAAGGCTTGCAAGAACAGTATTGCTTAGTGTTAGTTGGGGCCTTTGGCAAGTAACATTGCCAAATGTCACTTTGCATCCAAAGCTAGAAGGCAATCATAAAAGCTTTCCACATTATTTGGACTATTGATGGTGTTTTTGATTTGAAGGTGGGTTGATTGATTATTTTTGGTTGAGTATTTTCTGCATGGCTAGTGTCAAAATAATTTAAACTTCTACCTCAAATAGTTGAAGAACTTGTATGTAGATTAATAATTCATGATCAAAGACTTTGAGGCCAAAGAATGAAGCAAAAATTTGGCTCAATAAGAGTTGTCCATGATATGAGGCTTCCAAACAAATCCCATAGCATCAATCAAGGCATTGACCTTTTTTCTAGTGGGGGAGTGTTGCATGCCTAACCTTGAGTTGCAACCAAATTTGGGGGTAAGGAGAAGAGGCATGCCATCTGCCAAAGGGTTTGAGAGTTACACTCTAACCCAAATGAAAAGGAAGACATATTAGTCCAAGGAAGTGAAGAGGTGGGCTACATTCCAAAGAGTTTGAGAGTTACACTATACTCAAATGAAAAAAAAAGCATGTGGGAGATGAAGGGGAATGTCCCAATTATTCCCCACATGAAAGCTCAATTTGGGAATTGGGACTCCTCAAAATCCCTCAATAGTGAAAGAAGGGTTTCACAAATCAATCCTCGTTCAAATTTAGTGATCTCATTCAATGGATCATTGGAAAGCTCTTGTAAGGGGCTACAATAATTTGGGTCTGCATCTCAAAAGAGAATCTGTTCCTGGCTTGTAGATAGGTTTGAAAAAATGGGACAAAAGTGACCAAGTGTAGGCTGATTTGGTTTCAATTCTTGGGAGTTAGTGGCTGTTTGAGGTTTAGGACATCTTATAAGGGTGCCAACAAGAGAACCCAATTGTAGCAACAAAGTTTGAGGCATGTTTTTGTGCATTGGAGACATACAGCCAAGATAGGTGTTGATGTGCATTGAAGAAGGCCATTTCCACAACAGAAACTTGGCTCAAACTACAAGAGAAAGCATCAACATGGTCAATCCAATGAGGCAATCATAATCCAATTACATGTAAATCTTAACTGCAAAAACATTGCAAATTCTCTCAATTCAGAGTCTCAATTCCTTGCTGGGTTTAGAGGTGCGTGTGTGCACATCAACCTATGTAGAGGTGATATTGGTATCCTCTAGCTGTACAGCATTGTACATAGTAGAGATGACATTTAGTATTTTCTGGATGAACTGATGTCTACCAGAATCCCCTCCAGCAATCAAATTTTCTAAGTACACTACTCTGCAAGTATCTCCTCCCCTTCAGATGATTCCCTAGGTGGGGATAGCTTAAATGGATCTCGAGCTTTCTTTCTACGAGCTTTAGAGAGCATCCACACCACTTTCCTCATCGAGGGCCTTGATATAGGTACAATATCTGTACAATAGAGTGCAATTTTCAACATGAGCTTCATTTCATCAACTGCAACAGAGTCACTCAGCTCCATGCGGCTGTCCAAAATTTCAGTCACAGGATTTGAGTTCATTGCTTCTTTTACCCAAGTCACAAGGTCCCCACCACTTTCAATTGGTTGAACTGGACGCCTCCCTGTAAGCAATTCCAGTAGCACGACTCCAAAACTGTATATGTCACATTTCTCCGTCACCTTCGTTGTGTATGCATACTCTGCAAAAAAATCCCACGACCAGCACCTCTCAGAACCCATCCCATCTACTGTGAGCTGACAAGCATCTTTGCATCCTCATCACAAACAGCTAGTAGATAGGATATGAATGTACCCATTACAGCAGCAGCATGCACATTATGTGCTAACCCATTGAGTTGAATGTTTAGTGCACTTCTGTCCTGAGGCTATGTGTCTGAGATCAACAGCTTATGACTGGATTGGCTCAAGCATTGGACAAACAGAGATACCATATAACAAAGCACAGAAGCATGATATTTTCAGCAGCAAATGGAGGAGAGTGGGGAGGAAGAAATCTGAGAGAGAACCCCAGTGCCATACCAGGTGCAATGTAGCCATAAGTGCCAGCAATAGTGGACATGGACTTGGACTCTTGCACAATGAGCTTTGCCAGCCCAAAGTCACCGACATGCGTCTCAAACTGAGCATCGAGAAGTATGTTGTTTGACTTGATGTCACGGTGAATTATATGGGGCTTGCAATCATGGTGCAGATATGCCAAGCCTTCAGCAGCACCCAGAGCTACTTTGTAGCGGAGGTCCCAATCTAATGAACAAGTCTCTGAACCTAATAGCTCACCTAGGCTTCCTTTTGCCATATACTCATAGAGGAGAAGATTGAAATCCTGGTGTGAGCAGAATCCTAAAAGCTTCACAATGTTGCGGTGTCGGATCTGCCCTAATGTCATTATTTCTGCAGTGAAGCTATCATGATCAATAGGACTGTCTTTCTGAGCTGCTGACAGCTTCTTTACTGCTAATACCAGCTCAGAAGAGATTTGTGCCTTGTACACCTTTCCACATGCTCCTCTTCCAATCTCTGCACTATCACTGAAGTTATCAGTGGCTTCAATGATATCACTGAGAGTGAGAGTGAGACCTGTCTGTGGGAAACAAATGTCAGAATTATCCTGTAATGGATTCTGTTCCACAGGTGCACGTGCCCGCTGGTAGAACCAACATGCACCTGCAAGAATGATGAGCACTGCCCCAGCAATGACAGCTGCAATGATACCCACTATGACACCTATTCCCACATTCGAATCTTGCCAACTGTCAGGTGGCAATGGTGCTGCCAGAGGCTTTGAAGCAGGGGGGCACTGATTGGGTAAATTCCCCCCACAGAGACCTGCATTCCCAACAAAGCTGCTCGCATTCAATCGCTGAAAGATTGAGCTGTTTGGCACAGGCCCTGACAACTGATTGTATGACACATTAAAGATCTGAATGCTGACAAGATTCCCAAGTGTGGATGGTATGTCACCTATCAAACTGTTGAATGACAAGTCCAACAGCTGTAGCATTAACAGATTTCCAAGCTCTGGTGGAATGTTGCCTGTGAGGGCATTGTGACTCAGATTAAGTCCGTATTGCAGGCTGTGGATTGTGCCAAGTGATGGAGGAATGGATCCTGAGAACCTATTCGCCCCTAGTTGCAAATACAAAAGATGTATACAACAGCTCAATGTATCTGGGATGGATCCCGACAGTTGGTTATTGGAAGCCAACAGTGACTCGAGCCTCAGAAAGTTGCCAAAGTTTGTAGGAAGACCACCTGTGAACTGGTTGTTGCTCAAGTCCAGATACTCCAGCAGCAAGCACTTGCCAAGTCCCAATGGGATGTTGCCGGTGAGAGCATTGTTGGCAACACTCAGGCTTGTGAGCTTTGAAAGCTGACCCAATTCCTCTGGAAGGCTCCCTGTGAAGTTGTTGCCTGACATGGTCAGTATTTCGATTGACTGGAGATTTCCCAGCATCGGAGGGAGTTCTCCAGCAAAGAAGTTAAACTCAAGGTTCAAGTACCACAGTGATTGGCAGCTCAACAAACCCGGTGGAAGGCCTCCATTCAGCAGATTGTGGGCGATGTCGAAGATTGACAGATTGCTGAAGCTCCCTAACAGAGGTGGAATCTCTCCCACCAAGTTGTTATTGAACAACACAACATTCATCAACTTTGGCAATCTCTGCATTTGCACGGGAATGGTCCCTGTGAGCTGATTGTAAGACAGATCCAAAGTAACCAGTTTGGAAGCCCTGCCAAATTCAGGTGGGATCTGCCCTGTGAGATTGTTTTGAAACAAGTGCAGCAAAGATAGATTTGGTAACAAGCCGAGCTCTCCAGGAATGTCACCTGTCAGGTTATTCTCTGACAGATCCATCTCCACCAGACTTGTAAGGTTGCCAAATGATTTTGGAATGCTGCCGTAGAAGTTATTTGTATAGAGATACAGCTCCTGCAGCTCTTGCAACTTCCCAAGTTCTTGTGGGATTGTGCCTGTGAGGTTGTTATTGTAAAGAGCAAGAATTTGTAGATGCAAACAGTTGCCTAGCTGCAGTGGAATTCCACCATCCAGTTTATTCTCCCACAATACCAAGCTTGTCAGGTTCTCAAGAAGCCCCAGGCTCAGCGGTATGACTCCTTGTAAGTTATTCTGTGCTAAACCCAAGGTTGAAAGGCCCTTGCAATTTGCAAGTTCTGCAGGAATAGACCCATTCAAAGAATTTTGCCCTGCACGAAACGTCTTCAACTTCTGCAATCTACCCAAGCTTGTTGGCAAGGACCCATTCAGGTTGTTGGTGATGCAGACGAACTCCACTAGTGAAGACAAGTTCCCAATCTCTGCAGGTATTGGACCTGACAAGAGATTGTTGCCTAAGTAAAGAATCTCAAGTCTACGCAAATACAAAATTTCAGGAGGGATGATACCTGTCAACAAATTGTTGGTAAGATCCAGGAACACTAACTTGGAGAGATTGCCAATGGAGCTAGGGATGGGACCATAGAGTTCATTATTGGACAGATTGAAGTAGCGCAGTGCAGTTAATCTGCCAATGCTTGGAGCTATGCTACCAGAGAGGTTCTTCATTGGCAGGTTAAGATCCCACACCCGCCGTGGCCGACTAGTACTACTATTGCTGCAATATACACCATCCCAGTTACAAGGAAACCTATCTGATGCATTCCAGTTACTTAAAGCTCCATACCGGTCCACCAGACTTCTCTTCACATCCAACAAAACCCTCCCATCTTTCGACAGAGCATGGCACTGGCTGCAGCTTGCAGCCAGTAGTACCACCACAACAAGGCTCATCACTAGAGCTGCCCGATTACTGGCCTCTTGTATTTGCAAGGCTTGACTCATGGCTCCCCATGAACCAGTCATGATGAAGCCTGAATTATTGTCAGGTACTACTACCCAGCTGCTGTTTTGTCCTCTCACCACTGATCATCAACCAGCTCAAGTCCCCATTGAAACAGCTTCTGACATGGGAAGCTCATGTTGTAGTAGTAGCAGTAGTAGTGTTCTAGCAAACCCCGGCCTAATTGTGGGCAAAGAAGAAGATCCATTCCACACCAGTTCTAACCTGCCACAAAGTACCAAAGCTCTAGTACACTCTTGAGCTTCTTGAGATGGGTGCACACCATTTTATATCATCTGGCAACATCTCTTAAGAAAGGCTTGCTAAACTAATTTAAGCCTGAAATGCACCCCAACCTTTTACCCCATATTCTTCAGCTCCAAACAGCCAGCATCTGGTTTTGCTCCCCAGCTGCTACTGCTTCATTTCCTTTCCTTTCCTGCTGCAGTCCTGCTGCAGCAGGCTACCAATCTGTGGCCCTGTCAGTCCCTGTGGCTTTGTTTGTCCAGCCATCAAGCGGCCACCCAATTCTATTCTCCTTACCCAACATTGATCCAGTCTCTCTCCTCCTTCCAAATCACTTCAATCTGGAAAATTTCCCCAAAACCCATTTCAAGAAATTCTAGACCTCCAGAACCCAGCGAAAAACAAAACACCCAAGACCCAAGATTAAGACTAAAATATAACAAACAAACAAACAAACAAGGAAAGTACTCACAACAACTCATGTGACCCTTATAGCTCCTCAAGACTTTCATCAGGAGCGGAGCTGAGTGGAGCAAGATGGAAGAGCAACAGCAGCAGCAGCAGCAGCAGAAATCAAAAAGACTCAGGGATATGGATGATTGATTCAGAACTCAGTCGCACACGGAATTGAGGCAGCAGCAGCAACACAGCAGTTGTGGGCAAACAAAATTCAACGAAAATTCAACGAGAGTGGTGATGATATTCCGAGTGCGACAAGAAGGCTGGGATCCACTTAGTTTATGGTGTTCTAAGTGGGCCTAACTAGCTAGCTCGCTAGCACAACCAAAAGCCCCCATGATGATGATTGATGATGATGAATCAAACGTTTCTTTTTTTTCGCCAAATAAGTGAAATTACATATTAAAAATTCAAAAATGAAGTGATTTTGAACGGTTTCCCTCGCCAAAAATAAGGGAAAAAATTTAAAGTAAAAGTTGCCAGATCTGTTCTCAGTGTGTAGCCATAAATATAGAAGGTTGATTTTATTTTATTTTTAAATTCATATCTGGTTTATAGCCATATTTGACTAAATCTTCCAAAAGTCCCATGATGATGAGTCCCCAGCGTTTTTTTTTACTGGCAAAATTTCGCAAAAAAGAGGAATTTTAAATTTTAAAAATTCGGAAATGCAGTGATTTTGGATGATTTCCATCGTCAGAAAATGACGAAAAAAGGGTAAAAATCGCTAGACTCTTGTAGATGGGTTTTCAGTCTGTAGCCATAAGTACACAGAAGGTTGATTTTTTTTAAACATTTCATATATGGTTTATAGCCATATTTGGCTACATCTTCCTAATCATGATCGCCATTTTTTCTGCATCTCTTTACTAAGGATGATCACAATTTTTTCTGCATCTCCTTCCTAAGAATGATGGCCAGATTTAGCTAAATCTTCCTAATGATGGTCGCAATTTTTTCTGCATCTCCTTCCTAAGGATGATGGCCAGATTTGGCTAAATTTTCGAAATGATGATCCTCAGTTTTTCTGCATGTCTTTTCCTAAGGATGATCACCATTTTTTTGCATCTCCTTCAGAAGGATGATTGGCAGATGTGGCTAAATATTCCTACTGATGATTGCCATTTTTTCTGCATCTCTTTCCTAAGGATGATCACCTTTTTCTCTGCATCTCCTTTGTAAGGATGATTGCCAGATTTGGCTAAATTTTCGAAATGATGATCCTCAGTTTTTCTGCATGTCTTTTCCTAAGGATGATCACCATTTTTTTTGCATCTCCTTCTGAAGGATGATTGCCAGATTTGGCTAAATGTTCCGAATGATGATTGCCATTTTTTCTGCATCTCCTTCCTAACAATGATCACCACTTTTTCTGCATCTCCTTCCTAAGGATGATGATCAATTAAGCTACAGAAACAAAATTCCTTGAGAAAACACTTGCCCAGCACACACACACACACACAC
>Ga0116228_10005446_pt1 | contig 11355 bp, 8 predicted proteins | sample S1TSphfallax_2_FD_89694 | JGI IMG/M metagenome (GOLD analysis project Ga0116228, IMG submission 89694) | Host-associated microbial communities from peat moss isolated from Minnesota, USA - S1T2_Fc - Sphagnum fallax MG | ecosystem: Host-associated > Plants > Peat moss > Unclassified | place: USA...
ACGTTTTCTGCACGCAAGGTGATCCGCGCGACCGGCTACTACGATCTGCCAAACTACATGGGCATCGCCGGCGAAGAGCTCGCCAAGGTGATGCATTATTACCATGATCCGCATCCCTATTATGGGATGGATGTGGTGGTGATCGGCGGCAAGAACTCGGCAGCCATCGCTGCGCTGGACCTGTGGCGTCATGGAGCGCGGGTCACGCTTGTCCATCGCGGACCGCAGATGCATCATCACGTAAAGTACTGGATCCTGCCGGACATCAACAATCGCATCAAGAATGGCGAGGTCCAGGCACACTTCAACAGCCAGGTGGTTTCGATTCGCGAAGACGCAGTCGATGTCGAGACCCCGGCGGGTCTGCTGACGCTCCGGAATGATTTTGTCTTCGCCCTCACCGGCTACCATCCGGACTTCGACTTCCTTGAAAGCATGGGGGTGCATCTGGACGGCGAAGATCGCTGCCCGGCCTGCGATCCGGAAACGCTGGAAAGTAATGTCAGGGGGATTTATCTTGCCGGTGTGATTGTCGCCGGCTCCCGTACGAATGAAATCTTCATCGAAAACGGTCGCTTTCACGGTCGCCAGATTGCAGACAGCATCGAGCGCGCACTCAACGCCGGGGTGGGGCATTCCTGATGGAGTTGGCTGGGCTCGGACAATGAGATTGCCGGGAGAGGCGCGATGATCGAGCGTCCACGGACAATCCGCGGCCAACTGACGGCTGCCCTCGTTCTGCTCGAATCTATTTTTCTTGTGCTGTTTGTCGTTTTGCTCATTTTTGAGGAGCAGAACGAAGTTCGCAACCGCGGAGAGCGCCGGCTCAAGAACCAATCGGCCATTCTCGCGGTCGTCGCAGCGCCCTCCCTGATGAACGGCGACCGTACCATGCTCAAACGCGATCTGGGCGTCATCATCGCCTCCCGGGCGGTGCTGGCCGTGCGCGTGACTGACCCCCAGGGGAATGTCCTGGCGGAACAAAGCAAGCTTAACCAGAAGGTCGTATGGGCAACGAACGGGGTCCAACTCTCCGGCATCGATGAAAAAGGGAAAGTGCTGCCCATGAAGGTCACGGGTGACCTGCGCGAGGCGATTGTCCGCCTCAATGCAGGCAATCATGACCTGGGTTATGCGTGGCTGATGGAAGACCCCTCCTCCGACCGTGAAACCATCAGCAACCTGCTGAAGGCCGCCATGATTATTGGCGCCTTCAACCTTATCGGCTGCATCGCCATCTCGACTGTGCTGGCCCGCTCCATTACGCGGCCGCTCTCTGTCCTGATCGCTGCCACGCGCCGCCTGATCCGCGATCCGGAGACCCAGCAGGGTTTCCCGCTGCGCATTACAGATTCCAATGAGGCTGCCGATCTGGCCCGGGCCTTCAACCTGCTCGTCTCCTCGATCGCCGAGCAACGAGCGGGCCTGAACGATACGCTCACCCTGCTTGACTCCATGCTTGCCAATGCCCCGGTGGGTTTTGCTTTCTTCGACCGGGAACACCGCTGCGTCCGGGTCAATCGCTTTCTCTCCGAAGTGAGCGGCATCCCCGTCCAGAACTACCTGGGCCAGTCAGTATTCGATCTGCACTCAGCCGCCAGCGCGGGCGTCCTTGCTGCTCATATTGATGAAGTCTTCGCAACCGGGCAGTCGGTCCGCGACCAGGACTTTCGCGAAGCGCCGGCCGTACCCTCGGAGACCAGTGCGGACGAGGCGCGTTCCTGGTATCTGAATGTCTACCCCGTGCGCTTCGGCGCGGAAGCGATTCGCTGGGCGGGGGCTGTCTTCATCGATGTGACCGAAAGAAAACGGGCTGAGGACGCACTGCGCAAGTCGGAAAAGCTAGCCGCTGCGGGCAGACTGGCCGCATCCATCGCCCACGAGATCAATAATCCCCTTGAGTCAGTGACGAACCTCCTCTACCTGATCCAGCGTCATCCTTCGCTCGATGTGGAAGCGCGGGACTATGCGCATCTCGCCCAGCAGGAGATCGCCCGCGTCTCAGAGATGGCGCAGCGGACGCTGCGCTTCTACCGTCAGTCCACTTTGCCCATCGATGCGAATGTGGCCGAAATCCTGGACTCTGTTCTCATGGTCTATCACAGCCGTTTCCAGGCCATGCATACGCGCGTCGAAACCCGTTTCGACCGGGATGCGGAATTGTTCTGCTTTGCCGGCGAACTGCGGCAGGTCTTCGCCAACCTGATCGGCAATGCGCTCGACGCCAGTTCCGAAGGCGGACGCCTGCTGCTTGTCGTGCGCCGTTCCCATTGCCACAAGACGGGCCGCGCCGGCGTGCGGATTACGGTCGCCGATAACGGAAGCGGGATGCCTCCCAGCGTCAAGCGCCGTATCTTCGAACCATTTTTCACAACCAAGGATGCTACCGGCACAGGTCTGGGTCTTTGGATCACGACCGAGATCCTCGAGAAGCACGGCGCGACAATTTCAGTGAAAAGTCGCCAGGCAACCGAAGGCATGACTCGCACCTCGGGCACGGTGTTTACGATTTTCTTCCCGGAGCAGGGCGTCGCGCGCCGCGTCGCGGCGGCAGCGCCGGAGCTGACTGCTTCCTCTGCTAGCTGATCACGCGCCTGAGAAAACCATTCAGCCCCAGTTTGCCCAGGATGGCGAACGATACCACCAGGGCCAGCAGGATATACCCATACGGCATGTGCGGCACGCCGGGTGTCAATGCTGCGCGCAATCCTTCGCTCATGTAGACGATTGGATTGGCCAGCACGGCAATCTGCAGCCAGCGAATGTGGTCCAGCTTTCCCCAGGGGTAGTAAACACACCCGAGGAACGTAATCGGAATCACGACAATTGAGAAGATGAGCCCGATCTGTTGCGGTTTCACATTCGCACCGATTGCCAGGCCGAGCGCGCCCGAAACCAGGCTGGCCAGGACCAGCACTGCTACCAGCAGCGGCCAGCTCGCGACATGCGCCTGCACCGGGACAGATGGAATATAGTACGCAAGCGGAAAGACCAGCAGCGCTGCGAGAATGCTCTGCAATGCGCTGAAGCAAACCTTTTCCAGCGCCACTGCCGCTACCGGCAGCGGACACATCACGCGATCGTCAATTTCGCGCGTAATGCCAAATTCCTGCGAAAGCGGAAGCGCGACTGCCGCAATTCCCGTGAACATGATGGCGACTGCCATCAGTCCGGGCAGAAGCACTGTTCCCAGGTTAATGCCGCCGGCCCCTGCCAGCGGATTCCCTGACGCGCCGCCGTTCATATGCGGAAAGACATATGTAAACACGAAAAGAAACAGCAGGGGCTGCATGATGATGCGGACCACAAACGGCCCCAGTTCGCGCCGCAGCACCCGGAAGTCCCGCATCAGCAGTCCGGTGAACGCGACGAGTGTGTGTCTTTTTTGTGCAGCCGCCATGGGTGACGGTGCAATCGTCATACTACTCACGCAGGTCCCTCCCGGTGAGCCGGATGAACACCGACTCCAGACTTGTTTCGGCCACGGAAATATCCCGCACATGGTAGGGCTGCGCCAGCTGAAGCAGGCGGGGCAGCAGGCCGTCCATGGACTTGGCAAAGATCCTGAGGCCGTCCGCCGTCGATTCTGCGCTGGTCACCAGCGCATCGCTCTGCAACTCTGCCAGCAATGCCGTTGCCCCGGTGACGTCCCGCAACTTGAGTCCAATCACGGTTGCGGCGCCCAGGGTCATCTTCATATTGGCGGGCGTGTCCAGGGCCAGCACTTTGCCATGGTCGATGATCGCGACCCGCTCGCAAAGCTCGTCGGCTTCTTCCATGTAGTGGGTTGTCAGGACAACAGTAATCCCTTCGCGCCGCAGACCTTTGACTGCCTCCCACATGGCAATGCGGCTTTGCGGGTCAAGCCCGGCGCTGGGCTCGTCCAGGAACAGGACGGCGGGCTTGTGGGCGATGGCCCGCGCAATCTGGATGCGCTGCTGCAAGCCGCCCGAAAGCTGCTGCGGATAACTCTGGCCGCGTTCGCCAAGGTGAAACTGCTCGAGCAGCTCCTTGGCCCTCGCCGTGGCTTCCGGGCCGGAAAAACCGAAGTATTTGCAGTGGTAGTACAGGTTTTCGAAGATGGTCAGCGACCGGTCCAACGTGTTGTATTGCGGGACCACGCCGATGTTCAGCCGGGCGCGGGATGGCTCCTTCGCCACGTCGACGCCGGCGATCCGGACGATGCCGCTCGTCGCTCTTGCCCGGGTCGTGCAGATGCTGATAATGGTGGTCTTGCCGGCGCCGTTCGGCCCGAGCAGCCCGAACAATTCACCCTTTTCGACGGCCAGATCCACTCCATCGACGGCTACGACGCGCTGTTTGCCTTCATATACTTTCTTCAGTCCGGCCACGTCGACAATCAAGCAAGGTTCTCCCGGTCTCTCTCATCCTAACCGAGTTATACGAAAAGCCCCTGGCGTCTGTCGGTCTCACTCAGGCCGGAAGACAAAAAAGCCCGGAACTGTCCGGGCTTTTCAAGTGGATTTGCTTGTTTCTGAGAAAGATCGTTAAGCAGCCGCGGTCGACTTGCGGCCACGTTCAGCGAGCACCTTACGCTCGGCAGCAGTCACAGGCATCATATGCGGCATCACGTGGACATGCTCGGTCTGGGCCTGTTCTGCCCGCATCCGTCGAACTTCGCGTCCCGTGAGCGGCGACATGCGCTCGGACGAGTAGAAAATCTGGCGTCCACAATCCAGGCAGACCTTGTACGTCTCCGCCTCAAGCGTGAAAGGGCGCGTAAGCCGATTGTGCCGGCAGCCAAAGATCAACTCGTAGAAAAAACCAAAAACAGAAGAAATCAGGTTCGAAAGTGTATTCATGTTTGTTATGACCCCCATTGAACGACGTAGTCCTAATGTGCCAGGGAAGCTACTACCAAGTGTGCAGATATGATGCAGTGTACGTGAAAAGGTCGCCTTATCTCAATTGGCTCCCAGGCCCGCAAGCTCGTCCCGCGAATTGCCTGCTCTACAAATACTGACGCAGATTTCCCGAAAAGCGATGTGCGGAGTTCGGCGAATCGCATTACTACCTATAACCCGTAGGTGTTACTTGGCTGGGTATTCCGGGTTACTGGTTCGGGCCGATGCGCACCACAATTTTCCCGAAATGGGACGCAGCTTCCATCGTTTCAAAGGCTTGGCGCGCCTCCTCAAAGGCGTACACCCGGTCCACCACCGGCCGGAGTCCGAGTTGGGTAATACCCTGGTTCATCTCCAGAAAATGCTCCCGGGAGCCGACATAGATTCCGCTCAGCTTCGCCTGTTTATGCAGTATCGGCCCGATGGCGATCGGCTGCTCAAAGCCGGAAAGGACGCCAATTTGCGCGATTGTTCCGCCTATCTTGATTGCCTGCAATGATTTGCCGAGTGTAGCGGCCCCGCCGACCTCGACCACCAGGTCGGCTCCATCGCCTGTCTGCTCGATCACCCACTTTTCCCAGTCCGGCGTGGTCCGGTAGTTTGTGCCGGCGTCCAGACCCAGGCTGACGGCGCGTTGCAGCTTTTCGTCACTGCTCGATGTCCCCAGCACGCGGGCGCCCAGCGCCTTTCCAAACTGGAGCGCAAAAATCGACACACCGCCCGTCCCCTGGACAAGGATTGTGTGCCCCGGCCTGACGGCTGCCGCATTGACGACCGCGTTCCAGGCGGTTACCCCCGCGCAGGGTAACGAGGCTGATTCTTCCGGTGAAAGGTGCGGTGGCACCGGGACGACTCCCCGCTCTGGAAGCAGAACAAACTCTGCCAGCATGCCATCGATATCCCCGCCCAAAGCGCCCTTTTGCTTTGCTGCTGTCGGCCCCCCGTCGATCCAGTTCTGCATGAAGATACCGGCCACGCGATCACCTGGTTTGACGGACGAGACGCCTTCGCCAATGGCCGCCACCACGCCGGCCCCATCCGAGCAGGGAATCCGGGGAAAGCGCAGCTTCGGGTTATACATCCCTTTGACCACTAGGAGGTCGCGGAAGTTGAGCGAAACTGCCTGCACTGCCACCAGAACTTCGCCCGGTCCGGGTCTCGGTGCCGGAACTTCATCGAACGAGAGGTTGCCGATACCAAAGGAAGGAATGCGCCAGGCTTTCATGGTTTCTCCTGTCACGTTAGAGTCCGGAAGCAGGCGGGCGGCTTCGGAAATTCAGGCACTCAAGCCCGACTGTCCACCGTAGACCTGTACGATAGAGATATGGCCCGAGGATTCGACAGCAAATCAGTAGAAGACCAGATCGCAGAAGGACAGCATCAGAAAGAAACGGATGCCCGGAAGATGCAGGCAGCCCGCGACTCGGCGAGCGTGAGTCGCGAACGGCAGTCGCTCGAATTGCAGAAGGAGCGGATTCTTTCCGAGCGGACCTCCAGTCCGCACCGGCGCTCAGCGCTCGAAGCGGCGCTCGAGGACATCGAGAAGCGCATTGCCTTGTTAGGGTAGGCCTGTCCGGCTCAGGCGTCTGCAACAACTGCACCCGTCCGGAGCGTTAGTTCCGGAGCGTCAGTTGAAGGACCGTGATGTCGTCTTCCTGGCCGAAGCGTTGAGCAGTGTCCGCGATTTGCTCCGCCGGGTCGGCGCTGATGGAGAGAGCGCGGGCAAAGCCGAACAGTTCACCGGTAGCATTCTGTGCCTCGACCACGCCATCGGTCATAAGGGTCAGGCGCTTCCCCGGGGACAGACTGAAGCGCATCAACTCATAGTCGCCTTCAGCAGCGATACCCAGCGGGAGCGCGCCGGGCAGTTCCAGTTCGCGGCCGTCGATGTACGGCGACAGATGGCCGGCGTTGGCAATGCGAACGTTCCCATCCGGGAGCAGATGCGCAGCGAGGCAGGTAGCGAAGTGGCTGCCCGCGCGACCGAGAAGGCGCTGATTGAGGGTGTGCAGAATGGCCGCGGGGTCTGAGGTTTCATCAGCGCGCGTCCGGATTGCTCCGACAAGGACCGCAACCAGCATGGCCGCAGCAATGCCTTTCCCTGAAACATCCCCGATCACTACCAGCAGTGAGCCGTCGCCGTGCGGGACGACCTGGAAGAAATCTCCGCCGACGGTGCGGGCTGGATGATAGGCCATCTCGACCGTAAAGAACGTCGACTGGATGTGCTCGGGAAGCAGGACGTGCTGCTGCAGCTCGCGGGCCTGCTCCAGTTCCTGGTCGATGGTCTGGCGTTCGAGACGCTGCACTACTTGTGTATTCAGGAATCGGCGCAGCACCAGCGCCCCGACGGCAAGCACGAGCAGCACCTCAGCCGCGTCGGCGAGATCGAGATGGATTCCGAAGACAAAGATGACCGTCGGAATGCGCAGCCAATCCTGCACTTCAAGTTCGAAGAGCGAGACGAAGAGCAGGAGCGTGGGAGCCAGCGCCACCAGGGCCGCGGTCCGGTCTTTGCGCGCACCCTGGACGATCGGAACAAAGAACAGGATGCCGAGCATGCCATTGCAGACAGAAATCACCTGCAATGCGAAGAGGATGGACGTAAACGGCAGCCCTCCGAAAAAACGCAATGCATCCAAAACAATGAGGGTCACGGCAGGGACAATGAGAGAAATGGTAAGGACACGGCCATTCTCAAGCTTGAACCAATGCCGCCAGAACTGGATCCAGCAGACAACCATCAGGGTCGTGAGTATGTTGCCGATGGTCAGCGCGAGGTCCTGATCGAGCATGTAGGTAAAGAAGGAAACCATGAGAACGCCAGTGGCGCTGGTGCCGAGGACGAGCGCGGCCGCCAGCCAGAGATAGACCTGGCTCGAGCGGTCGATGAGCCAAAGCCAGAATGCGCCCGCGCCGGCGATCAACAGGAAGATACTGATGAAGACCGATTCCAGCACGGCAATGATGCGTGTCCTGACTTCCGATTCACGTATCGACTCGACCTGGGCTTCCAGACCTACGAGCGGTGTTTCGTGCATGCCGCCGCTGTCCGCAGTTGAACCCCGATACAACACCCAGGGCTCCATGTAGAAGCGCACGGCGAGCAGGATGTCTCCGTGTTCATCTGGGGGCGGCAGTTGAAACGTGAGCGGCCGGGAGCGGTAGCAGACGACGCGCGTCTGCGTGAAATGGCCGAACTCTCCGAGGTATGCACCGTTGGCGAAGACCTGATAGGCGTCATCCTCGTGCGGCGGCATTTTGAGCCATAGTGCCTGTGGCGTATTGCCGACATGCAGACGCAGCCGGTACCAGGCATATCCGTACAAATGGGGAAAGCCATGCGCCGTCCACCCGGTCAGATAGCTGTATTCGCCGCCATACCCTGTATCGATCACTGCCGATTTCGGATGCAGGTCCATGTCGGCCCATGCTTCGTCATCGAAGGAAGGACTGGCCCAGAGAAATGTATCGGCGAGTCGAGGAGAGTCACCGGGCGCGAACTTCCATGGCCCTCCCAGCGAGACAAACGAATCGGCGACGCGGATTTCAGTGGTGGCCGGAGGTGTGGCCGCTGCGACTGTCTGTGCGGGGAGGATACAGGCGAAAACCAGCAGGAGAGAAAGCGTAAGTTTTCTAGGCATTCGCACCTTCCGCAGCAGTGAGGGTAAGCGTCAGCACGGTGATGTCGTCTTCCTGGCCGAAAATTTGTGCAGTTCTGGCAATCTCATCGGCAGACCTCCTGGAAATGTCTTCTGTGCGATCAAAACCGAATAATTCCCCGGAGGGGCTGGTGGCTTCGAGGACGCCGTCTGTGAGCAGGGTGAGAGAGTCGTTCGGCGCAGCATGGATTCTCGATTCAACATATTCGGCATCGAGCGTCAGTCCAAGCGGCAGGCCATTCTCTAACGCAATCTCCGATCCGTTGAGATAGGGACCCAGGTGCCCGGCATTCGCCATGACGAGCGTGCCGTCCGGATGCAGGAGTGCGCAGAGGCAGGTGATAAAGCCGCCATTGCTGGCCGCGACCATCTGCCGGTTGAGACGGGTCAGTACCTGGCCGGGAGTCAGGTCCTCTGCGGCGAGGGCGCGGAGAGCGCCGATGGCCAGGGTGCCGGTCATTGCTGCTTTCAGGCCTTTGCCACTGACATCGCCGAGGACAACCAGGGTCGCCTGATGCGCCTGAGGAATCACCTGGAAGAAGTCGCCACCCACTTCGGCCGCCGGCAGATAAGCGCTCTCGATGCGGTATCCGGGAGTGGGCGGGAGGGTGTGGGGCACGAGCCGCTGCTGCACTTCGCGGGCTGATTGAAATTCGACGCGCAGATCATTGCTGATGCGCCACGCCGCTAGCGCCTTCTGCAGCAGGCTGGCAGCGATGGCGAGACCGGCCAGAAAGAATGCGGCGTCAAAGAATTTTCTGGGAAAATCCCCCATGCTTACCGGGAAGATCGCAGCGCCGTTCAGGAAGGCTGCGGCAGCAATCAGACACATGGCGCCGGCAATGAACTGGTTCTGACGCTTGACGAAGAGCACCCAGAAAAGCGCAACAATGCCGATGATGTTGAATGCCACGAGCGCCCAATGCCCGATCTGGGGCAACGGAAGAACGTATGGCCTCGGCGCAAAAGCTGTCGCCGAAAGCACATCTGTGAGTGTGAGAACAATCCACATGCTATGCGCCAGCAAGCGGTAGGTATGGTTGCGAACACCAAGCACGAAGTAGAGAAATTCAACGTTGATGCCCATACCAACGGCATTCACGATAGAAAAAGACAGATTCCAGGGGACTTCAGAGAGCGTTTCCTGCCGAAGTTCGAAAAGGAAGGTCTGCATGACAAGATAGGCCGGCAACGCGATCAGCCACGCCCCGCTGATCAGCAAGTCACGCTGCCTGGTCTTTCGCGCGAGCCACAGGACAACAACGCCAAGCAGTTCCAGCAGCGCAGCGACCCCAAAGTAAGGTGCTTCACGGATGAGCCGTTTCGCTCGCTCCGCGTATTGTGCGGTCTGGACGACAGCGGCGCGGTCGATGACAAAATGCTCCGCGTGCGGACTCTCGCCGCGCGAAGCAGGCATGAACCATTCCCGCAATACGACGACGGCAGTTGAGCCGGGCATGGCCGTGTCGGAAGGCAGAGTGAAGACCGCGCTTCGCGGCAACAGCACTGGAGAAGAGTGCGGAGGAAAACGGCCCAGGCTGCCCACGGCAACTCCGTTCACAAAGACTTCTTCCACATCCGCCGCCGAGTCCGGGTTGAAGACCTCAATGGCAAGCGGTCCCTGAACCCCTGTGGGCACTTCGACGCGCGTGCGCACCCAGAGGTGACCGTCGGAGTAGAAGGCCGGCCTGGGCGAGCCGCTCGCAGTAGCAGCGGGCCACGCGCTGTCATCGAGGCCCGGGTCCGCCCAGCCGAGCTTGCCGTCCGCATCGTCACCCAGGTGATAGCGCACTGCGGTTTGCGTCGGCGTCGCGGCCAGCGCCTGGAGATGCCCGCAAACGATGCTCGAAAAGACCAGCAGGGAAAGAAGCCTACGCATGCGCGGGCCCCTTTGCGACTTCAGGTTCGACTCCCTGTGCGAATCCGGGTGCGACTCGAGGCGCGAATCCCTGTGCGACTTGAGGTCTCCGGGTAAGGGTGAGCACCGTGATGTCGTCATCCTGGCCAAAGAGAACAGCAGCATCTGCGGCGGCCCGTGCCTCGGGTTTGCCGGCAACCAGTTCTGCGACGCGCCGAAAGCCGAACAGTTCGCCGGATGCACTGCGCGCCTCCAGCAATCCATCCGTGTAGAGGGTCAGGCGGTCACCCTCGGTCAACGCGACGGACTGCATTTCATACACTGCATCCGGGTCGAGTCCCAGCGGCAGCGCGCCCGGCAACGCGACTTCGTCTGCATTCAGAAAGGGTGGATGATGACCCGCATTGGCAATCCTGCCGCTCCCGGAGGCATCGAGGCGCAGGGCCAGGCAAGTGGCGAACCCATTGCGCATCCGCCCGCAGAGCCGCCGATTGAGCGCCGCCAGCACCGCGGCCGGCTCCTGCGTTACTTCGACCGTACTGCGAATCGCCCCCACCAGCAGCGAAACCGTCATGGCTGCCTTGAGTCCCTTCCCGCTCACATCGCCCAGCACAACGATGGTCGCACCATCGTCCAGCGGGATGATCTGGAAGAAATCGCCGCCGACCTCCTGCGCTGGCTGGTAAGCACTCGTTATGCTGTAGCCGGCGACCGACGGTAGTGCTTCGGGAATCAGTAACTGCTGGATCTCCTGCGCGCTGCGGAACTCCTGTTCGAGCAAAGTCTGGCGCTGGTTCTGCTCGACCGAATAGCGCCACGCCGCGTAAAGAATCGACACGAGCAGGAACAGATTCACGAGCGTGGAAATATTGATGGGCGTACCGGCGAGGGTAAAGAGGGAGCGGTAAAGCTGATGATGCAGCGTCCAATGGGTCCAGCGAACACCCAGGCCGCTCATATCGCTCACACC